>Ga0123341_1005179_pt1 | contig 11588 bp, 2 predicted proteins | sample Turbeapinknodule_FD_89959 | JGI IMG/M metagenome (GOLD analysis project Ga0123341, IMG submission 89959) | Root nodule microbial communities of legume samples collected from Mexico - Turtle bean Mexico pink nodule | ecosystem: Host-associated > Plants > Roots > Nodule | place: Mexico: Nepantla... | reverse complement strand
TCAAATAAATAAATAAATAATTTTGTATATTTAAAAATAATTTTATTATTTTCCATTTTATTAATTTAAATTAATTTTGTTAATTAAGTTAATTTATTTAGATAATTTTAATATTATTTATATTTCTTAAAATTTTGTTATGTTATATATATATATATATATATATATATATATATTTATATACAAAATTATTATTAATAAGGATTTTCATTATTATCATTAACAAAATAAATATAATCAACAATGCATGTAGGAGAAAAACAAAGATTTGGCACTACATGGAGGAGAAAAACAATGATACATGCGTAACTTCATACGTTTAACCGTGGTATTCCCTTGGGTAGTCTTTCCTCTCTCTTCATTTTTTAGATGATTCCATATCCACTCCACTTTCTCTCCATCCCTCCCTCACCCACATGCAACTCTAGAAGCAAACGGAGATGCACACATACATCTGTCGTCGACAACAGTACCACCCCCAAAAGCAAACTGGGACTAAAGGAGTCAGAAAAATTCCTATAAATATCATAACCCTTAATAATGATTTTTAGTAACATTATTTCTTTTAGTGAAAAGGTTAAAATTACCACCACTAAATAACATCGACATTTTAATTCAGTTTGTGGACAAGAAAGAAAGATAAATTGGACTCGTTTTTATCAATGGAAAGAAATTGAAAATATATAAATAAATAATATGGCAAAAATATTACTTAAGCCTTTCAAAAATTGAGATCAAAATGTATAATATAAAAAAAAAATAGTAATAGTAATAACATTTAAAATGATTATCATAAAAATTATGATTTTGAATGATATGGAAAATGGAAATTCAAGATTGTTTAGCAACCAAAAACATACCATGATTATTCTAATTAAATTTTATTTTACTACGTTTTATCAATAAGTTAAATATAAATTATAATAAGTTACATGAAATTTCAGAAAGAAAAAAAATCTATGAAATGATACACTATATAATAAGGAGTCTAATCTAACTCAATTGATTGATAAGATACGTGAATTAATATAAATAGTCTGATATTAAATAATTCCTACATATAAAATAAAATGAGACTGATATATTAGTTGAAATCAGTGATGATAGTTATTTTAAATATACATGAGTTACTTAGTATTTGTGTATATAAAGATATGTTGTAGAAAGCAGGTAGTGAATCAATAAGTATCGTTTTGTTTCATCTCCTCTTTATTCTCTTCGATTCAATATGGCATCAGAAGGAGTTGCTAAGTTTTTTCAACAATTGAAGATCCTTCACATTCCTATGGCCATGGTCTTCTACTGGTTTCATACCCTCTCACCACTTCAAATTACAATACTTGGCATTTGCTGTCAAGTGTGAATACTTCACTCAAATCTTCTGCTAATAATCCAAAGAGAAAGACTCAGAAAATTCTTCCCAAATATATCCAACATATCAACTAGAGATTAAGACACTTTCTTAATAACACATGTTATGAGTCAAAACACATGTTATGAGTCAAGATTTTGATGCTGATGATATAGCTCTGAATCTTGACCACTTCTGCTATAATCTTGTTCATTTCTATTTTGGATTCATTTCACTTCTTGGGACAACTTCCAATATGTGCCATCTTAGCCATCTCTTTCTAACTCTTTCAGACAATAGACAATTCTTATGTTTACTTCTGGATCACGATTTTAAAAAACACTACTCAACCATAGTTTTAGCTATAACATTTATGCTTTGCTTTAAAGTTGATGAGATAGTACTTATGACCACGTCAACCACATTCATCCATGATTTCCTGCAATATTAAGAAACAAGACAAAATTGCAAGAGGAGTATCAAATTACTACAAGAGTAACTTAAACTCTTCGTTATCACCTTTCAATTTCTTTTAATTTAATCGTTATGATGAGTTACTGTGACTGTAATTTAATACCTTGTTCCCATCACTACAAAAGTAAGTGTTGTATGAATTGGCAGAATTCAAGTTTTGTGACTAATGCATAATGTTCATACCTTGTTTTAAATTAAATGTTGTTTTCAATTCTTCGTCCTTTTAAATTCAAGACCAGAAGTTTTCTAATAAGATTGGGGAAGGTAACATTCAAGATGAACTCTATGTTCTTCTGCTTGGTTCCACTGTATTAGAACTCAAGATTTGTCCATTTAAGTTATCAATGTAATAAACAATAAATACAATATAATATCATACAAGAATCCTGCATTTGCATTCCATTGTCAAATTTACGCTATAGCTAAATAGAATATACTTGATTTAGTCTGTACTGTAGTAAATGACTGTAGCAGGTTTTACCTAGCTATTTCTAAGAAAGATAAATCAGAATCTCCTACTATAATATCATAATTTCTTCCTTATGTAGAGAATCAGTTTGTTTTAGTTTGATAATGCTAGAGAACTAGTTTATGACAGACTTTTTTACACCAAAGGGCGTTAATCATCAGTTCTCCTGTGTAGAAAGGCTTCAGAAAAACTTTGTAGCTGAATATAAACATCAACATCTCCTTAAAGTGGCCATATCTTGGGCATTGAAAGAAAAACTTTCAACCACATGTTCCTATTTCATTTTGTGGATTTCGTGTCTACACAATTGCCTTCATCACCAAAGGGCTTCCTTCAACAGTTTCAACAAGTTTCCATTTGAATTTCTTTAGTAAAAAGAGCTAGAGTACAATGCCTTTATGCCACAGTCAATTTCATTCACCACCACCAAGTTTTGCATCACAAATTCTGATTCAAACTCTCTATTTCGGCCATAATTCAGACACCTTATCTAATATATACAATTTATCTTCATCCAAATTGCATTTAGAAGAATTTCTTGACCACATAGATCACTCACCCGTTTAATATATATTTCCTCTTCTCTCAGCTATAGCAGTTACCTAAGACCCAATATCGTAATTCTGATTACCTTGACTATGGCAAACTAACTGCTTCATAGATATCCTTCTTCTGTCAAGTTTCCACAGAATTTGAACCTCACTTTTATGTCAAACAGTCAAATTTGCACATTACAGAGGAATTGCAACAAAAGCAATGGGAGGCAACAATAAGTATTATTCCACTTCCTCTTGAAAAACACACAATTGGTTGCAGATGCGTTTACAAAATTAAGCACAAGGAAGATGGGTCTAAGGACTGATACATGGCCATTTGATAACAAAGGATTTCACACAAGCTGGTTTGGATTTTGTTGCTAGTGGCAAAAATTACAACATTAGTGTCCTTTCATTGATTGCAGTAAATGGCTATCAACAATGCATTTCTAAATGGAGATTTAGTTTTTGAGATTTATACGGAAATTTCTCAAGAATATCATCCTTCACATGATTCTCCAAACTAGGGGGGAGAATTTATAGGGGGAATTTATGGCTTGAGGCAAGCCTCAAGACAATGGTTCACCAAACACCAAGTTTACAACAACTTTTCTGCAGCATGGTTTCTGGCAATCAAGGAGCGATTACTCCTTCCTTTATCACCAAATGCAGTGGTAATTCTTTCTTTGCAAAAAGTCAATGATATTATCATTGCAAGTTCGAATCAGCAACAAATGATGGTCCTCAAATTTATTTTCAAGTCTCACTGCAAGCTTAACGGTTTGAAATACTTTTTGGGGCTTCAAGTAGGCCGGACCAGCAAAAGCATTCTCCTCTCCAAAAGCAAATTAGCCCTCTTTTTACTCTAAGATACTGGTTTATTTGATGTAGACCCTCTGCCACCACCAATGGACCCCCAATCTAAAATTAGCACAGCTTTTATTGGATGTATAGACATCTTATTGGCAGTTAACTGACAATATCAAGACCACACATAAGCTATGCTGTGCATAAACTGAATCCACTTGTCTCTCAACCTCGCACTACTCGCCTTGATGTGGCTTATCAGCTGCTGCAATACATCAAAAGCACCCGGGTCAAGGAATACTATTTTCTGCTATGTACAGCCTTCATTTACAGTCTTCTGCTAATTTTGACTGGGAAGTTTGTCCTTATACAAGGAAATCAGCAATTGGGTTTTGTGTCTTCATCGAGGATTCTCTAGTTTCTTGGAAGCCCAAAACGCATACCACCATAAGTAGATGCTCAGCTGAAGCTGCGTATAGTCATTGGCTGGAGTTGCTATGCATGTGAACTAACATGGTTGTCTTATCTGCTGCTGCTGGATTTCGGTAAACTTGCTTGCTTGTATTTAGTGATAATTAGGCCATGATTTACATCGCAAACAAAACAAGCATATAGAACTTGATACCCATTGTGTTCGTGAAAGGTGTATGAGGGCATCATTCCCTTAGTTCATGTCCAAACCTGTCACCAAGTGAGACCTTCTCACAATGCTCCTGCCAAAATCCTCACTCTAACTGTTATTAGAACATGTTCCTCCCATATTGAGGGGAGTACTACCGTTAAGATACTTAGTTGAAATTCGTTATAACTGTTAACTTAGTTAGCTATATACATCTGTTATTGGTATATATAAGCCTAGTGTTCATATTAGTTAGTCAATTAATGAGAATAATTTTCTTTCATTCTTTTTTATTCAATAACTTGTGGGCACAACCTGCCCTAGGCAAGCCAGAAAATGGGAAAGAAAATCTAAGTTATTGTGTATTGGAGGTAGCTGTGACAAACGAACCAAGAAATGTCAACAAGACTGCTATTGAGTTGAAAATATTTGTGGTTATTAAGCATTCTATGTTCTATTTCCTATTTGGTATGTTTCACCTTTCTTGGTTGGTAATAAACTGTCGTAAGACAAACATACCATGTCTTTGTTGGCCACAGAGGCAACCACGTTGAAAAGTGGAATTTCACTTGTCAATACAAGTAGCCTTGATCAGCTCCAAGATGATAGCACGAAAATATCAGTTATTACTAGAACCCGTATCAAATTATCCACCACAATAAAATATGGCAACTTTCATGACTAAATAAAGGAGATAAATAGTACTACTGCTAGTTTAATAAGATCGGTTTAGTTGTCAATATAAATCCAGAATAAAAACAAAAGACAAAAACACATAGAAGCTCAATAATTACAGTGAAGAAAAGACATGATTTATATAACAAGCACAGAAGCTCCAAAATTGTCCTCCCGGAGCCCTTATACAATTAGAAACATACAAAGCAAAATACCAAAGCAAGATTCCTAAGAGAAAACTGAAAATGAAAGTAAAAGGAAACCCAACAAGTATAGGAATCAATCTGGTAACCATGGCCCCTTGCATGCATGTCTTACTGTACAATAACATAACAATAAAGCAGACAACTCAAGGCCAGAACTGTACCAAATGACCTCCTTCAAAGTTTCAAAGTCAAATCTGGTATTGAGTTCTCTATGTCTACAGGTGGATTTACCCCAGTAAAGCTCAAATCTGAACTTCCAGTCAGTATGAAATTCTGATGACTATCACCTGCCTCGACAACCTGACGAAAACTACCCGGCCACAACAAATCTGACTCATCATCCTCCAAGAATACTGGGATGCCAACATACCCTTGATCAAATCTTGCATTGTTTTTTACCTCAGGAGGCCTCATTGTTGGTGAGAAGCCATGGTGCAGTGAAGAGTGTGTCTTTATTCCTAAGGACCTAAAAGAACCATGCAGAGGGAGAGATGCTAGATTGGCATACCTTTCAGAGAAAAATCCCATTCTCAAAGCTCTTTTTGCTAATGTTCTTTCTCTCTTGTGTGCATTCTGGTGTCCACCAAGAGCCTGAGAGCTGAAAAATTTGCGCTTACAGTAATTGCAAGAGAAGACTCGTGGTATGGTCGCTGCTGTGGTTTGAGAGGCAGGTTCATTGCTGCTCTCGCTAGTGCTTGAGAATGAGAATCCTATTGAATCTCTTCCCCCTGGCTCACTGTTCTTGAAGTTGAGAGTTAAGTCAAGTGAAATAGCATCTAAGTTAGGATGAATCCCTATTGGATTTGTGGTGTGGGAAATGTTAGTGAGGCTGTCACTACAAATAGAAACATTGGAAGCAACCTGGCTGCTAACTTCAGATTCATATTCTGCATATGCCTCAACTTCAAGATCAAAGTTTGGTTTCATGATGTAGCTGTGCTCAAGTTAGAAGCTAATTTAACAAAGAGGAGTGGGAGTTAACCACCAGATTATCCAGAATGAAATCTATTTCTGAGTTTGCACTGGGATATTTACTTTATCCTGCAATTAGGTAAGCCAAGAAAATCAATCAGCAAACTAACCATTCATAAAAAAGATCTTCAGTAAATATTGATACTGTGAAAGATGACTAGATACTCATCCAAGCACCGTGTTCTATGATGCCTATGCCTTAAAAATGGACTTTTCCAGCTCAAAAACATTTCTAGCTGATGCTTGTTTGTCTCATTATATGTTTGGCCAGCCAAATGGGCGACTTGGATCGAAGATAAAATTGTCTCCATATGCAGTAAAAGCTATTAGTAACTACAAATGGGTTTCGTAGCAGTGATCGTAACTCTACTCAAATCTACTAACAAAACCATGTTTTAGTTGCATTATTTATTATGACATATTCGATTACAAAATCTAATGTTTAAAAACTATTACTATTTTCAACACAAAATCCAACCATCTTATATTCTAGCTTTTCAGACTTGTCAGTAAAAATTCATAAAAACAAGAATGCCGTTTCTTCATATGAAACATTCGAAGCCATCCGATTTACAGAAGTATGATCGAATATTTTTAAGATGAAATTCAGATTGTAGAATACAATTTTAAAATCTTTAGCAAGGAACTCATACGGACTGAATCTTCTCATATGCTTGTTGTATCGCCTGCTATTTTGCAAGTGATTAGCAAGGACATGCCATGAAGTTCATGAACAATTAGTTAGCCAATATTAGTGTTTTCACATTTCATCATGGCCAAAAGTATCATCAAAATTCTGTAATTGTTAACTATATTTAGTAATATACTATATCTATTTTGAAATCAATGTTGAATCTGCTATGGAGATTCTTTCTTATTATATATTTCCAAGGACTCATTGACCAAGGAGTGTCTCCTGATAACAGCAAGAGAGAGAGAGAGGGAGAGGACAAAGCACCCAGATAAAACTTGAACACCATCAGTTTGTAAGAGCAAGCCAAAGTTTAGAGACAGTAAGACCATCATTCAGAACACAAAACAGAGACAAAGAAAAACATTAATATGGAGATCCAACAACATGAACATATCGAAAACAAAGAATTGCATGCAGATGCTTGTTTCATATTAGTCCCTCCCAATTTTAGAACTAAATCTACCTGGGCTTTCAGTCTGTAAACAAACACACACAGTTTAGCAGCAAAGAAAGCCTACTTATGATAGTTTAGAGAGGAAAATTACTGTGTAGCCTTGGCTATAGAGACAGATTTTGGTGGAGGCAAAACGGGGCACCGATGGTATGACATGAAGTTTGAAGGTAAAATCCACATACCATTTCCTTTATTCAGTGATTCAGACTTATCTAAACCCAAGAAAGAGTTGAGACAAGCAAAAGTGAAAACCAAAATAAGACAAGCAGTATTTAAGTACATAGATGACAGTTCAAGAAGGTTGCATACCCTCTCAAATTTCAAGATGAAAGTGGCCTGCTTCTTAAATCACCTAAAAACTGCTTTGAAATTGGAGACATCTGTTTCCAGTGTAGCTTTCTTAGCTGTGACTGTTTATGAGAAGACAAAACTGGTTATTGAGTTTTCTATGTTTCTGAAACACTAATAGAGGGTAAGGTGTGGCCTTAGATATTTTTTTATTTTTATTTAAGAAGTTAAACTGAAAAGGAATAAAAAGCAATGAAGGAGTAAATGGAAGAGAGAGACATAGAGATGGTGGGTATTGATGTTTAATTATGGGAAAGAATAGGTAAGAAAGAAGTGGAGAGTTAGGGAACAGAGAAGTCAGAGGAAGAAAAGGAGGTTTTGGGATATATAAAAAGAGAGTGGGAGAAATGATCAAATTAATAATGTGCTACAGTATTTTCAGTGCCTGAGTTAGTGTACTCTAATCTTTTTAAGTAAATAGTTTATGAAATGGTGCTTTTAACTTCTTATCTAATTACAACTTGCTATAAATGATAAATTTGTCCATGGATGTGTAAAAGATGTATACTACTAACAATATATAAGAAAACTAAACCTTTTCTTTTCCTTTTGCAAATTTAGACTTTTCTGAGAAAGCTAACAAGTGAGAAGCAACAGGTTACAAAGTTGAAAGTAGAAGTAGGTTGATGGTACGTGGTGTGGTATGGTATGAGGAAGAAGTGAGAAACAGGCCAACAACAGTGTAGTCATTATTCCCACCAAAGATTCTCCAGCTTCTAGCTTTCTTTCTCTCTCTCCATCTTCACCACTTCAAAAGTGTTTCAGATAACACCAATGCATGGGGTCAGATTTCAAAGTTTCATGTTTGGTTCCATCTAGCACGTCTAGCATAACTACTCTTCCCATCCTATTCAGACCATCCATATATTATTCATGATCCCATGTACTATGATATGACATCATTTGTTTCTTAACTACTCCACTCACAATAAATAATACAACTCGTGTCCTTCACTTCCCAACAACCGTTTTACATAGTATTTATGAATTATGTGAACCCCCTACCTCTTTTTTTTCTTTCTAAATTCCATAACTGGTCCTTCAACTTGCTTTCAAGTTTAAGATAGAATTATAAAGAGACACCAATTAAAGCATGCACTTATTAGTTTATTCACTTAGAAGACGGTTTGGATCTGTTTTCACGACCACATTAGAACGTACACAACTTAATACCATTAAGTTTGAACCAGGTACTGCTGAGACCCAAGCCATATTGGAAACTTAAAATGAGTAATAAAGTCTAGATGATGGTCAAATATTAATTAAATAATTTTAAAAAAAATTAAAAAAAAAACATAATATTATCAAGTATTCAATGTGAAGATGATACACATTTTATTTTCTCCAATGTCTAATATTAAGAAAAAATTATAATTTTATAAAATGAGAACATCAAATAAAATTGGATAAACAAATAATTATTGAAAAGAGTAAAACTAATCAAATGTATGACCTAGAAATAAGTTACAACACTAAGGATTAAAGAAAAGTTAATATAACCTTTTTAGGTTACCTAATAAATTAAATATGTTTTACTAATTTAAAACGAGAATACATGAGGACATGGATGAGTATTGGGACAAGTATGATGATGAGAACAAGACAAATATATACATACTCATTCATGCTTCCATATCCAATTTAAAAAATTAGATATCACATATACTCATACCCATACTTATACTTAGTTAATATGGTGATTCTCCATTAAAATCGGGATGGGTTCAGACAATACCCATAGAAACATGTGCATTTGTCATCCTTACTTAACAATGTATCACCCCTGTTAATTTTTTTTATAAATAAGTTTAGTTAACATCATATCATTCAAGATGATCTTTTGATAGGTGAACTCACCTAATACCGTATCATCTCAATTAATATTTTAATAGAACTTAGTTAACACGATATCATCGAGTCCATTTAATTATTAAAGTTTATTAAGAATGATAATACTTAGGTAGCACATGTTTATCTCTTACAATTTGCTTATCAATGTAAAAGGACATCCAAAAGTGTTTCACAAAACACTATGGTGAACGCCAAAATTTATAGATAAGAGTTTAAGAAGCTTATTAAATTAGAATATTTAGTGTTAGTATTTTGCCATGTAAGTTATTTTCTTTTTATTTATAACCATTTTTCTCCTCTATAAGGTTGTAATTAGGTTTATATAATCAAGGTCCATCACTCCTAATTTTCCTCTTATTTCCTTAATTATATTATTTTGTTTTTGTTACGTTGATTTTCTCGTCTTAATAAAATATCATTTATATAACGTGGACATTTACTTGATTATGGTCTAAATTAACATTTATTATTAGATTCTGCAATTTTAATTATAGGGATAAAATATTACTAATCTATTTTATTTTGATGTTGTCAATGATCAATTGAACTTGGTGAATAATTTATTCGACATATAGTATTCATGAATAGATCGAGTCATGATGGACTAAATATGTATTTAGGTTAATTTCATCTTATTAGAATAAAACACATTTTTAAAGTAATTTGCATTTAGTATAGTAAAGAGGATGGATAATTTGGTAGCTTAGGAGTTATCATCTAAGGGACTCCAAAAAGTATAAAGATGTGATCTAAGAAAAGAGTGTTATATGTTATAAAAAGAGTTTGACAATTTTAGCCGGAATGAAGTTGTTGTGCATGAAAATATAGCTAAAAGAAGTGCGAAATGGAATTGGAACATAAATTGTTCTTTGTTGGGGTAAAAGGATAACAATTTGGACCATTACGTAGGATATAGGAAACCAAGTGGATATAATCGACCCATCAAAGGAATGAGATTGGAGGGTTTGCATTCCATGGCCTTCAATCTCCATCATTAACATGACAGTTTTTAAAAGATAATGGTATGGTCCATTATTCCACGCACCAAATTATAGAAACATAATGGCCATAGATCCAACATTTCCTCTTTTTTCAACTAGGAACCTCCCTTTTCTTACCTTAATTTCATCTTTATTATCAACCACGCGAGTTGTCATCTCTTGCTTGTGAGCACCACCATGACTATATGGGTCACACAAATCCATCATGCTACACTATCTAACACTATCATCACTCACAATCCTCTCTATATATATCTTTCACAAAAGGGAAACCTACCACCTTCACTTATTTAATATTTATCATTTCAAATTATTAACAGTTTTTACTCACACATGCATTTGTCTCACCACAACTTCTCTACAATTATTCCGTGGACACCCACAACACTTCTTCAACTGCTAAATCTAAAAAAACCTTTTACTTCTGCAGTTAGTAAGTTTTTACACTATCACACTTTGAGTTCACCTCAAAAGCTCATAAGTATCACAACTTCCAAATTCACACTTCTTTGGTAACAAAATAAGGCTTCTGATTTTAATCGGTAAATCTTGACTTGGGTAATATATGGATAACGATGGTCGGTGAAATTTAGCGTCATAGAAATAAGATAGTTTTTAATGAAGGAATTTTGGACTTGTTTAAAATATTTTCTTTGACTCAGTTGAAGGTTTGGACTTGACTTACGTCTAAGTTTCTCTCAGCTAGTTTTTCTTTTTCTGATTGGTGTCTACTTCATTTGGTTTGTCTGTATTCGCTTTAGTGAGATGTCGGAAAAAGTTTCTGGCAGATTTTATCAGGTTTGTTTCTTTGATGTTTGAAAAATATTATGTGGTTAGACTGCTCATACCTTTTTATATAAAAGTTGAATCACATCTAAAGTGATTCTTATGTATATATATTCTTGATTGTTGATAAAAATAAGTTATTTAAAAAGATAACATATTTATTGTTGTTCTTGATTTTCGTAAGAAATTAAATTATCGTAATCTTATTTTAATATGATAATTTTTTTATAAAAGTTGGAAGGGGGTTTTATAAGTATTGGTATAAATTTAAAGACTTCTTTTTGTCAATAATAATAATAATAATAATTATTATTATTATTATTATATATATATATATATATATAT
>Ga0123341_1005173_pt1 | contig 11591 bp, 7 predicted proteins | sample Turbeapinknodule_FD_89959 | JGI IMG/M metagenome (GOLD analysis project Ga0123341, IMG submission 89959) | Root nodule microbial communities of legume samples collected from Mexico - Turtle bean Mexico pink nodule | ecosystem: Host-associated > Plants > Roots > Nodule | place: Mexico: Nepantla... | reverse complement strand
TTTTTGTATAAATTAAATTAATTTTTTGTTGTATAAATTAAATTAATTTTTTAAATTTGTATTTCATTTTATTAAGAATTAATTAAAATGTTTAAAATATTACAAAAATGGTGAATTAAATATGTATTAAATTAAATTTTTTTATATAAGTACGGGTTGACGTCGGCCATCCAACACATAATGTGCTTCCATCTATGTGTTGAACGTGACCGACATATACAACATGCTATTTAAATAGAAATTTCCTGCTCTGCCCTCAGTTTCCCTCTTTCCCCAAATTAAAAAACTTAATTTTTCCTCAGTCTTCGCATTTTGCTGCCCCCACCCTATGCCTCCGTCTCTCGCCGTCACTGCTCCATCATTCTTCACCGCTGGTGTGTTCTTTCTCCGATTGTCTTCTATTCTCTTCTCTTATTTTGTTTTTCATTTTGTTCTTCTTCTCCATTTTAGATGTAAGTTTTTTTAGTGTTCTTCATTTCAGCTCCAACCTTCACTGTCGCTATTCCATGAAGTCCAGCTCCACCTCCTGCTCCACCACGTTCAGCTCCAAGTGCCTTCACCGTTGCTGCTCCAACGTCATTCATCTGAGGTAAACTTTTAAAATTTCAGAGTTTTTGATTAATTGTTTTTGTGATTATTATTGTTTATGTGAATGTATGTGATTGTGCTTGAGTTTATCATAATGATTTTATTGTAAACTTAATTCTCTTTTGAAGTTAAAAAAATAAAAATAAAAACTATAATAGAACACTTTGAAAGCTTATGTGCGTGAAAGTAAGGAAGAAGAAAATTATTGTGTGTACAAAATTGATCTACAAACGTTCATTTTAATTTTACTAAAATTGATTTAATAGGATTTAGGGTTTCACTTTGATTAAAACTATTTTGATAGGATTTGAAGGTTAAAGTTTTCTTATAAAATAGAAATGAAGAGGAGATAAAAGGAAAGGTAATTAATAAAAGAAGGAAAGGTAATTAATAAAAGAAGTGATAATTTTGTTTGGAAAGAAACTTATTACTGTTTAAAAATGATTTGCGAAATTGCATTTTTAATTTTTTCATTGAGTATCTTGTAATAATTAACTACATTGTAGATTTAGAAGTTTTTTTATTTATTTTTCCTACAACTCCATACCTTCTTCTCTCACCTCCATAAATTTTTAAATTTCTAAAAATGCACCTCTATAATATTCCGGATTATGTAATCCGGAAGTCATTTTTCAAATTTATAATTAGCTTCCAAATTCTGTAATCTGTAAGCCTTTTTTCATATGCATGATTACTTTCCGGATTACATAATCTGGAAGTCTTATTTAGCTTCCGGATTATGTAATCCGGAAGTCTTTTTTCAAATGTATTTTGGATTACATAATCCAGAAATTAGTTTATGGGAGTGACACAAAAAGGATAAAAATGTATTTTCATGTTGTGTATGGAGGTGGGAGAAGAAGATATGGAGATGCAGGAAGAAACAGTCATAAACTAGAGGTTAGAGTAAAAGTGATTGGCAGCAGAATGGGCTCATGTTTTTCATTAATATGTTGCAAATAGTGAACTGGTGGGTGTAAATAGGGGCTGCATAGAGTAATAATAGTTTTGGGCAGCAGAATGGGCCCATGTTTTTCAAGAAAATGTTACAAATGAATAGGGACCGTGTTTTTCATAGCATAAAAGTAATGGAAGCATAGACTAAAAGTCATGGCCAGCATAATGGGCCCGTGTTTTTCATATTAATATGTTGGAAAATAAATAGGGGCTGCATAGAGTAAAAGTGAAGGGCAACAGAATGGGCCCATGGTTTTCATTATTATGTTGCAAGTAGTGAACTAGTGGGTGTAGAAAACAAATTGCCCAAGTTTCGAATAACTAAAATATTTTAAAAATTATGATAGATAAAAAATGAATTAAGGTACGTGTTAAATGAAATTACGATTTATGAATTACGATGTATAAATTAAGGTGTTTCTATGTCCACGTTAAATGAAATCACGATATATGCATTATGATGTATGAGTTACGATGTTTATACATATGCGTTAAATGAAATTACGATGTATGAATTATAATATTTATATGTGCGCGTTAACTAAAATTTAGATGTATGAATTATTGTATTATATTTAGCTCGAACATTATTGTATCATATTCGTCTAGGAATTACAAATACAAAATTCTTACCCTACCACGATTAATTAATTTTGATGTATGAATTATTGTATTATATTTATCTCGAACATTATTGTATCTTATTCGTCTAGGATTGACAAACACAAAATTCTTACACTAACACGATAATTAATTACATGAATTAATATGTTTTAATTATTTACATACTAAATTTAAACAATAAAGTTCACATGTGACATATGCAGTGCATTGGACATTGATATCCACTTGATTCATGTATTAGATCATTTGTAAGGTTTAAGTATACCATTAAGTGTGGATCATTTCATCATCAACATGCATAACAATGGATCGAGATTGGATGTATAAAATGCTTGATTATTCAAGAAGATTAAGACAACCCTTCATAGATGGCGTTCATGATTTTGTTTCCAAGGCAATAAATCCAGTTTCATCCATACCAGATGGAAGGGTAAGGTGTTCGTGTGTGAAATGTTGTTGTGAGAAAATTATGAAACCTTCTCATGTCAGGAGTCGTCTGCTTCAACATGGATTTCAACCCAACTACAGGGTATGAGTTTATCATGGAGAAGCAAGGACAAATGAGGTTAACTTAAACATTGCATCCACTAGTTATGATAACATCAGGTGTTATGATGACTTTGGGTCATTAGCCGAAATGGTGAACAATGCATACATGAAAGAAAGTGATATAAGAACTCGTTATGTCAATGCTATCGAGGATGTAGAAGTTAAAAGGGACTAATTGAACTTAAAAACTCTCCACTCATGGAGTGACATGTGGCATCTAAAATACTCTCCATTCATGAGTTGCCATGTGGTAGTCTTTGCACCTTAAAGCTCTCCATTCAAGATGTGACAAGTGGCATCAAAAAGAGGAGAAGGCAAGTAGGAGGCACCTCTTTGCTCCATGTGGTAGAAGACTAGTCACTTTAGGAAAAGGAAGGAAAAGGCTCCATATGAGTGTCCATGTGGCGCATATGTGGATGCCATTTAGACTTCCCTTAAAGCTCTTCTATTCTAATCTAAAAATTGGCTCAAATATAAGGCCCAAAAAGTCTAATACAGAATTTTAAAGATTGAATGAGAAGTTCCTAATTGTTTTATAAAAACTTACAAGGCTTCAGAAAGAGAATCTTCTATTTAACACTTATTTTCTTCTAAGCCTAACGATTTAGGTGGTTGGGATGGTCCTCCATCAGTCCCTCCATCTTCGAAAAGGATTTGTTCTCAGATCCTTATCTTTCAATACAGGGAAGCCACATAATTTAGGTGGTTGGGATGGTCCTCCATCATCTAGGGTCTTCCTTTATACCAACACTTAACATTAATAATTCTATTTTCTGCCTTTACTCCTATACAATTTTATCCTTCTATTGAAGTCTTTGGAGTTGATACATCAACTCCCTTTCATAATAAGAGGGTATATGAAGTCTCTTAAGGGCTTTTATAATTTCATTTTAATATTTAACTTCAACTAGAGGATCTCTCACTGAAGAAATCCACCAACACATTATTGATCCTTGAAAGTTAAGTGTAGCTAGGGACACTTTCCTTTCTTCATCAATATGGTGACTCTTAAAGATTTGCTCTAGCTTCATCTCCCAATCTAAAAGTTCTTCTACATTATCTCTAATGTAAAAGGGAGGAAGGTATACCCTTGGTTCTCAAAGGAAAGGTTCATATCTAGGCCTATAATGATCTCTTGGGTGTGGTGCATGATAGTCTTCATTATTATAAGGATTATACCACCCTTAATGTTGAGCTCAGGATTCATTACTTTTGTTACTAGACTTCTCTTCCTATGGTCCTGACCTATATTTTGATTTAAGGCCATTTGTGCAAACATATCCCTTAGATTATACCTTAGATCATTCCTCAAATCTTTCCTCAGATCTTCAATTTTTTTATTCATATTTTCCATCTTTTCTTATTTTTTTTCTACATTTTATTTTATACATCTCACCTCGTCTCTCCACCCAAACTCTTTCTCTAAATCCTTATTGCTACTTTGTACACTTGATGCATTCATATGATCATTGATAAGTGTCATAATTCAGTAATATTTCATACAAAAAGATAGACCCTTATGGATTTTAATTGATAAAATAGTTATAGTTCAATCCCTAATTTAGAAATTGGAACCTTTTTACATATTTTTGGATTATAAGATGAATCTGAATGATTTATTCCCAAATTTGTGTTAATTTCATGATTCTAGTGGAAAATAGAGATAAAAGGGATAAATAGGACAAGTTAAAGACAAGATATAAAGAAAAGGTTGAAACATTGAAAACTCGCCCAAGCATGATCACCCCATAGGAACTCGCCCAAGCATGATCACCCCATAGGAACTCGCCCAAGACTCGTCCAAGGCTCGCTTAAGCGAGTTCACTCCAGTGAAGTTGGATTTTTTCTCGTAAAACTCGCTTAAGAAAGTAATGTCTAGCTTAAGCGAGATGTCACTTAGTCCAAGCCTAATTAGGTTAAATAAAAGGCATGAAAGTAACCTAGACACCATTGGGAGAATAGAAAAAAGATAAAAAAAAAACCCTAGAGGAAGCAACCGTGAAGGAGAAACATCCTGAATCTTCCTTTCTTGCTTTCCATGTTTGTAATGGACAACATGAGTGGCTAATTCTTTCCTTTGGGATTGAGAGTAATTTGTTCAAACTCTTATGTGTTGAGGTGATATTTACTTATAATATTATGTTCTTGATTGATGATTGGTATTATCATTTTATTATTAAAGTTTGAATCTTTATTCATGATTTTGATCCTTAGATTTGAACGTACTTCTAAGCATCTTACCTAAATGATAATGCTTAACATATTTGAATGTTAGGAATAAATTTGAAATGTTAATTTCTTTATAACATTTGTTCGTAATGATAAGAGATTTTATAAATATGCGAGGAATCGATATTTAGGAAACATTCTTAATAAATTTGTATGAGAGGAATCTATATGAATTATTTTTATATCTGTATCAATGTTAATCAAGATTTATTCATTGAAAATACAAACAAGTGAGAAAGATGAACCCCCATCCCAATTTTCCCAATTGACTCATCCAAATCATTTAATTTACTTTTATTTAATTCATTAAAAATTCATGATACAAACAATCTCTCAAACAGATTTTGACACATATTTTCATATTTAGTGAATATTATACTCAAGATTTTAGAATTGTTCCTTGTGGGTTTGATATTCGTCCTTATGGACAATTTATTACTTATGACTCGGTACAATTGCCATAAAATAGTCATCAATCACTCATTTTGAATTAAAAATAATGGTTTTCACAAAAAATTGCATTCAACAATGACTGATAAAATTTTCACAAATAGGTTTTTAAAGTTGGAAGTTTTTATCAAGGTCAAATAGTCATGGTTTCTTTGAGTTCACTCCCAAAAAAGAGTGGCAAGTCAATTGGACCGCTTAAGTACCAATTTCTTTGTCAACCAAGGATTCCTCAAATACCTATTTTCCTCAAAAGAAACTTCAAAACAATTTTCCCTAAATGTGTGTTTGTCAGGTTTTCTAGAGACCAAAGAAAAGTCAACTACAAAGTTGAGAGAACAAGTTAAGTATCATGGAGACATATAAAATAAAAGAAAACAAGAAATTAAACAAATAGTATTGACATAAATTTCTTACTCAATTCAAGTTGTATTTAGAAAAGGCCTAACACACTTATTTATAGTGTTAAAGGCAACCAAAGTGCAATTTTTAACCCTAAAAACTCCTCACTCCCATGGTGACAAATATATTCCTTTCATTGGAGGAAATCCTATCAAATTAGAGGTTGACAAGTGGCTCTCCTTCACTGGTGGGAATCCTTTCCATTTGAGGGAATGACATGTGGACCTTCGTGCCTTCCTTGCCATTCCATGCTTTCTATTTGCACTCTAGACATTTATTTGTGAACCTTAGAGTTGCATTGGGTCCAAGGAGGCCTAATTGTAATTATAGCTAGAGTCTCTTTTCCTATTTACACCATACTCTAATTGGCCCAATCAACTAAAACCTACAATACTCTACACAAATTTTTGATGCTAGAGAAATTTATGGTGGCTAGATGGTCCTTTGTCTAATAAGAAGTAAAGAAAAGCAAGAAACTATAAAGAAAGTAAACTAGACGTGTCCTATGTCAATACAAGAAAAAATGGTTTTAACGGAGTTTATTTTTACATTACCAAGGGTTAAAATCTCCATTAAGTCAATTACCCAGAGTTGTTGTTTCCCCCGCTAAACCATCCATGGGGAATGTGTTCCCCATTTTTTTAAACCCCAGGAAAAGTCTTTAAAAACCCTTGTTAAATACCATGGGTTTAAGAACCTCTGTAAAAGGCCATGGATTTCAAAATCTACGTAAAATACCTTGGATTCTAAGACCTCCGTAAAGTACCACGGGTTTCAAAACCTTTGTAAAATACCATAGGTTTCAAAACCTTCGTAAAATATCATGGGTTTTAAAAACTCCGTAAATACAATGGGTTTTAGGACATCCGTAAAATACCATGGGTTTCAAAACCTCTGTAAAATATCATAGGTTTCAAAACCTCTGAAAAATATCATAGGTTTCAAAATCTCCATAAAATATCATAGGTTTCAAAACCTGCATAAAGTACCATAATTTCAAAATAAACATTTTTTACTTATTTATCATTTAAGCATTCATGTGTTTTTCCAACCACAACTGTTTACATCCATTTTGGAAGATTGAACTCTGAATTCTCCTACCACTTTATTTTCTATTTGTATTTTACAAAAATATCTTTTTTTCTAAATAATTAACATACCATTTTCAAGTAAAACTTTTATTACGAACAACTAACTATTGGGCGATTAGTGATTTCACTTAGCACGAGATGACACTTCCCCTATATCTATTTTTTTTATCAAATAACACACAAAGTATTAGCCACACAAAGTGAATCTTACCAACAATCAGAAGTAGAAAACAAATTAAAAATTGAGTGATTTAGATCATGTAAAGAAGTCTAAGGATAAAAAGAAGCTATATTTGGAAGTATTAGAAATCATTTTGTCGTTATTCACCTTGCATCACCTGCACATGTGTGGCACAATAAATGAGTTTGACTAAGAGATTACATTAAAATCACTAACATTTGTTCACAAATTTAATAAGACAAATCATTTTCACATTTGAAATTATCACATATTCTCCTCTTGATGTCCAAAAATTGTTCTGTTAGTTGGGATACTTTCTTTATCAGAAACCTACAATATAAAATCAGATAATCAATGTTACATACCAGATAATCAATGTTGAATATAATATGATATCAACAAAACTAATGGACACAAGATTGTGGAACAAAAAGTTAAATCATGATAATGAATCTAAAATCAAAATAACTAACTTTGTATCATGTTAATGCAGTTTGCATAGTTTTTTGTTTTTTTTTTAATTTGTCTAGTAAGCAAAGGTGATGGCAGAGGCCACAGCTCAGGACCAACCACTAGAGCTATGGAAAGGAGGATACAAAAAGATTGGGAATCTGCTACTGATGGCAGAGACACTCTTTTATACATGTTCAAAAATGCCATAACCTAGTGTATTTTCTAGAGTAGGATTTTAGTTTGCTTGCTTAAAAAGTAGAGTTGGAAATTTGCTTGTAGTTTTTTCTTTAAGTAAATTAGGGTTAGGGTTAGGCTTCTAAAACCTACCTAGAGTATAATTGGACTTACTTACAGCCCACATTAAACCCTAGACTGGTCATTAGACCTAATTAGGTCACATGGTGCATGCTTGATCATGTTGGCCTTGTGACTTCCTTTAGGTGCCTATTTTCAAACCAATTTGCATTGGAATTTCCCACCCTTTTTCCCTGTAAATGGCCGACCCTTAAACCTATAAATTGGAATGCTTGGCTCATTTATTAGTAGATCAAATATATGAGTGTTATCCTGCCAATTTGCAAGCATAAGAACTCCGTTGTCTAAACCTCTCTAGGATAGAAATCTTTGGTTTCCTCCTTCACCTCTCCAAGTGATATCTCCGAACACATCACTCTCCCTACTCTTCATGTAACTCCAAGGAATCCATAGCTCCATAGGAGCCATCCTTGAAACTCTCCTTCCATTCAACTTCAGCCACGATCCTTCAAATTTCAAGAAAAACACAATTCGGATGACATGATGCTATTAGAAGGTTATAATTTGCACTTAATGAAAGTTAAAAAAATCTCTGTTATTTTGCTGAGGTTTTAGAATAAACCTTTGAAACTTAACAAAGGTTAAAAAAACTCCATTATTTTTCTAGGGTTTTAGAGTAAACCTTTACAACTTAACGAAGGTTAAAAAACCTCCGTTATTTTGCTGAGATTTTAAATTAAACATTTGGAACTTAACGAATGTTAAAAAAGCCTTCATTCTTTTGTTGAGGTTTTAGAATAAACCTTTGAAACTTAATGAAGGATAAAAAACCCTCCGTTAACTAAATTCATTCCTGGGATTATATTAACCTCCGCTAAATAACCTCCGTTAAAACCATTTTTTCTTATAGTGTGTGAAAGTGCAAGTGACACTTTGAGCCCCTTGATACACTTTCACTTACAAATAACATCTATTAAGAATAAAATGTTTCAAAACCACACAAGTAGAGATCCTATGAAGCATGCATGGACCGTTCAACGAAGAACATGTATTTTAAACCGATTAAATCATAAAAATAATAAAACTAATCAGTAAAACCGAATCAAAATAATGTTAAGACATGTAAAATATCTCAAATAAAACACGAAAATAAAATATTGAGCACATATCTTAACTGTGAACCTATGATCTAGATACAAAATGATGCAATCCGAGATTGCATCCATGCTGATCTTTGTGTTTTTGTTGATTTTGAACGAATTGATGGAGGCACTTTCTAGATTTGATGGATGAAGAATTTTGTGTGAAGAAGGTGAATTTGGTGTATGAATGTTGAAGCTTAGAAGAGCTGAGGTCAACCTCTAAGAAGTTCCAAACTAAACTCTCACAAAGATGCTAACTAGGAGAGAGTTAGGAGACAAGTGACGTTGAATTTTGACAATATTTCATTAGTCTAACGCAAGTTGATTTACAAGGTGATTAACACCTCTATTTATACTACTAATTGTTGCCAAAATTCAGAAAATCCTTTCCACTCATAGGATGAAAAATGGCATTCTATAATTGGGGAAATTCCTCTCCATTCCTACCTTGACAAGGGGTGAGTTGGCATTGGTTTATAAGACTCTCCATTGAGGTGTTGCCATGTGTCATTCACGCCTTCCATACCTTGTCCAATTGGTTGGCCCAAAAGATATTTACACATATTTTCCCAAAAATAATTCAAATTTTTGCATTAAAAGAAAAAATGAGTATATCTAAGGCGCTTATAAAATTTACGAATTTGGAGAAAAACGTTCTTCTATGGTCAATAAAATTGATCATCTAATGTATGTACAAAAAAAATTGAATCATCTGATGAATGATACTATTTACTCAAACGAATATTTTTGGCTTTACTAATTGATTTTAATTATCCTTCAGTAAAACTCATGCCCAAAAGATCTTTTAGTTTTGAAAATCTTTCTTCTACAAGATGTTTTTTTGAAAACCTTTCTTCTACAAGATGTTTTTTTGAAGATATTTACAAGTTAGTCCCCAGTAGGAACAAATTGCTGATATACATTTTATATTTAGACATAATCTCTTATGAAGTGATGTTTAATTTTAAAATGTTTAGTCCTTGAATGTAAAATAGAGTTTTTGGACAAAGTATTGCACCATTGTTATCACTTAGAAGAGGGATGTGTGACTCATGAACATCGTAGTTCTAAAGTTAATTCTTGACTCACAACAATTGTGTGCAACAATTTGCTACTAACACATATTCAGAGTTTCTGCTATGGACAAAGCAATCATCTCTTGTTTCTTACTAGTGTATGAAACGATATTACCTCTGATGAAGTCACAACCTCCATTGGTGTTCTTTCATTCCACCTTATTTCCAGCATAGGCAGCATCGCAATAACCTTGCATGTTGTATTTTTCTTAAGCTCTATAGTAGAGGCCAAGATTAGAAGTTCTCTTGAGATAGTTGGATATTCTTTTCACATCCCTGAGGTGAACATCTTTTGGGTCAGCTTGAAATAAAAAACATAGACATACACTAAACATTATGCTAGGTCTTGATGTTGTAAGATAAAGTAGGGATCCAATCATCTTCCTATATTCAGTGATGTCTATTGGCTTAGATTCTTTCTTATGTCCAAGGGATGTTGTGGCATGCTTTTCATTGATCATGGACATAACATCGTATAATCAGAACTTATACAACAATTCATTGACATACTTGGTTTGATGTACAAGGATTTTATCGTCTGACTGCTTGATTTGATGTTCTAAGAAGAAATTTAGTTCTCCTATCATTCTCATTCCAAATTCTCTTTGCATAAAATTAACAAATTGCTTGCACAACAAATTAGTTGCTTTAGTCCATATAAATCTTTGTTGAGTTTGAAGACATGCTATGGTAAGGCATTGTCTATAAAGCCTAGGGGTCGTTCAGCATAGACTTCTTCCTTGATGAATCCATTTAGGAAGGCGTTTTTAACATCCATTTAGTACAATTTTATCTTATTGAAGGCAACAAAATATAATAGAATTTGAATACCGTGTAATCGAGCTACGAGAGCATAAGTTTTAGTATAATCTATACCTTTTTTCTATGAATAGCCTTTAGCCACAAGTCTAGCTTTCTTTCTCACAACTCTTCCTTGTTCATTCAACTTGTTTATGAACATCCACTTAGCTCCAATGATTGATTTCCCAGTGCGGGTTCAATGAGAATTTAGGCATTTTTCTTTTAAAAATGTTCTAGCTCTTCCTTCATTGATCTTATCCACTATTCATCTTCCAAAGCTTCATTAACAATCTTAGGCTCAAGCTATGAGATCATAGAGAATTCATTCTTTGATTTGGATCTTATTGGTACACCTCTACTTTGACCACCAATGATAGCGTCTACATGGTGGTTCTTTATAAGCGTTGAGTACCTCCATGTTGATCTCTTCTATTGAATCATCTGTAGAAACATTTGATTTTTCTTTTGGATCATCAAGAGGTTCTGTGAGATTGTCTTGCCTTTTATCTTTATCGTCTGGTAGGTTTTCCTTTAATTTCTGCAAGTTAAAACCAAAGGAGTTTTCTTGATTTGATAATTTCTTATTAGGCATATAGTCATTAAATCTCACATGATTAACCTCTTCTACCACTTCAGTTCTAGATTTGTATACTCTATATAATCTTTAGACACACTTCATAAGGACTCTTATTTGCCATGGTTTTATGTAAATACGATTTTGTAAATTACAAGTTGTGTTAATTGTTAGAATTGAGGGCCTTAAACAAAGGGGGGGGGGGGGGGAATTGTTTATAAA
>Ga0123341_1005170_pt1 | contig 11596 bp, 14 predicted proteins | sample Turbeapinknodule_FD_89959 | JGI IMG/M metagenome (GOLD analysis project Ga0123341, IMG submission 89959) | Root nodule microbial communities of legume samples collected from Mexico - Turtle bean Mexico pink nodule | ecosystem: Host-associated > Plants > Roots > Nodule | place: Mexico: Nepantla... | reverse complement strand
TTTTCTGTTATATTTAGAAATAGAAAAAGATATATTATATTATTTTTCATGTATATACGAAACTAATTTTTTTATGGATTCATGGAGTTATCAAAATGATTTAATTTAATACAGTGATGTAAGGATAACACGAAACACATAGGTCGATTCCCTGAATTTTTATATTTTGAAATAAATTATATTTTCAAATTAAATAATGATATTTTTTAACAAATTTAAATGTACATATAATATTATATAATGATTATTAAATTACATAATTGCATATTTTTATTTTACAATTTGTCTGAAATTTTATTATATATGAATGCCTTGTCTAGATATTCAAATTATTATTTCAAAATCGTTGGTGAGAGAATATAAACAAATATATGGATTTATTTATATAGAAAAAATTGTTACATTTAAACTCACCCTTTATTGTAAATGTTACATTTAAACTCATCCATTATTATAAATTGTTACATAAATACATATAAATGAAAAAAAATAAAAAATACATGTTCCCGCTAGTTATTAATCATAATAGTTTATTATTATTATTTATGATATTTTTGTAATTATATATATTATTGATATGAATTACTTATCACTAAAACAGCATACACAATGTAACAAAAGGGCAAGCAGTTTCTATATTAAGAGCATATTGCAAAATTATTTTATATTTAATTAAATAAAATAATTAACATTTAACATTTTTTATCAGTAAATATTAATTATAAAGTTATAGTTGTTAATATCATTAAAATTTAGTATTTATAATGATTGACACTATATCTATATATTTATGAAGGGAATATTCTCCCTTATCGTGCTAATAGTTAACTATTGTATTGTTTTATTATAGAAAAAACTAGTTTATTGCATATAAATTATCCTACTCGTTAATCTATGAAATAATGATATATTGAAAATAATATATGAATAAAATTTGGTTGGTGTATTTGGGTTACATGTCCTATGGTATATATCACATTTGCTACTGGATCTTTGGAAGATCATATTTTCAGTATCAGGAGATTTTTATTTTTTTTTATCAGCAAAAAATTAATATGAATTAAAGAAATACTTCAGGAGTATCTCAACCCGTATACAAAGCCTAGAATGGTTTAGGACCTAAGACCTATCCTAAACCTCTCCAATAAAAACAGTCATTACAATACATTACAACTCCCTTAGACCATTAGACCAAACCCATGTAAACTACTATGGACTAAGCCTAGGGAGTGAAGGCAAAAACAGGGGCCACTTAGAATCCAAATTCTACTTAATAAAGGACTTCCCCTGCTTAAAACTCTTTAAGATACACTGTCTCCACAACAAACATGTGCATTCATTGTGGCTTAAAAAATTTCCAGCGCCAGTGTACAAAGGAAATGAGACTTGCAACCTCAGCATCAAACCAGAATTTTTTATTTTACTCTTGAACCATCAGGCAAACCTTACCATTCCTTCATCGGGACATAATCAGCACACTAAGCTTCAGCCAGCTAAAGCATATTTGCGATTGAACCAGCACATAGTCCAGCTGCTATCCATAACATCCTACCACACAGCAGAAAGGCATTACACCATTCCCCTAACCCACCTTACCAGACTTAGTTCTGCTGAATCCAAGACACCTTAATGAACCACACATCAATAACACCACCTACACAAGGCAAATACATTCTATACAAACCTAGAAAACTAGCCCACATAGCTACCAAAACCATCCCATAAAGCAACCAAAAGCAGAATTCCAACCATCCCAACCAGCAACTACAAAACACCAAAAACAGGACAAAATACTCCTCATTGCTCACCAAAAGCATTGTTGAGACAGAATTAGTGTAGATTTGAACCACCACAGTTGGACCCTTGCTAGGTTCATCTGACAATAGCTATAACGCTGCCTCTACCTTTCAAACCAATACAAGGTGTTTCTCTTTAAGACAACATTGTCCTGTAGTGCTAGGACTCTCTTATAATCCTGTAGCAGTGACTAGCGCTTCCTCCCTCTGAGACCTTCCAGTTGCACCATATTGAACAAACGTTTCATACCAGTTGCAATAATTTGTTTTATTGTGATGATTGGTCCAAGGGACAACATGCCCAACTCATCTTTGGAGCCTTCTTTGAAGCTTAGGAGTGCTTGCCTCTCCCTCTCTATGTACTTTGCTTCACCACTTTCTTTTGAGTTGTTGAATAACACAACAAGTCCTTCAAGTATCTCCTCCTGCAGGTGCATAAGTTGCAGCCAATGCCAACCAACTACCATATTCCAGAGTGCTTGCCTTTCCTTGTCATTGCACTTTGCTTCCCACTTTCTTTTGATTGTTCAGTGCCACACCAGTTCCTTCAAAGATCTCGTCCAATAGGTGCACTAGCTGCAACCAATCCGCCAGAGTGCCATCCAACAACCATATTCCAGCCCACGTAGTCATCAACATCAACTCCATCCAACAAATTTAAATTGATGCAACATACTAATGCAATATACTGATACAACCTTCACGGCTTTACTGACACCTCCCACCCCAACATACTTCAACGATAGTTTTCTCATCCGTTTGCTGGCCTTATTTATAACTATTAATGCAAATCAAAGGGTTAAGAATCCAGTCTACAAAGGAGTAATTAAAGGAATGCACGTTATGCTTCAACCAAAGCCAAGACTTGAGTTGCACCCTCTGAAGAACCTCTTCCTCATCTACTACACCTTACTTGAAGACAATCAAGTTCCTTTGATCCCAAATACCTCTTATAATATTAACCCATACTCCTTTCCAGACCAGGTTATGCTTAGAACTAGCTTGGTTCAAAGCAAAACTTTCAAAGTGCACCTTTATATCATTATGTTAGACAAAAGGGATTCCAATCCATTTGAAACACAACGACCATACACGTTGTGCATGTTTACACTCCAGGAACAAATGTTGGCATGATTCATCATTTACCTTACAAAAGGAACATAGCATAGTGTTTATCATAACCCCTCTCCTACTCAAGCATTGTCTTGTTGGCATTCTACCCAGCAAAACTCTCCAAGCAGTTGTCGTTGCATTAGGAAATGCCTTTGCCTTCCAAAGAATTTTAAACACATCCTGTTGAGAGCCTATGCCAGGCTTTTTTATGCATTCATAAGCAGATTTCATAGAATACGTCCTTGATACCTGCTTACCCCATACTTGTACGTCCTTGATATTCTTCTTCAATACAACCCTGGATAACACCATGGTGAGGTCTGCTTCCACTGAAGCTTCCCACTCAAATCTGATTCTCCTCCACCTAAGACCTCATCTTCATTCCGATTCCACCCAATCACCGACCTTTCCAATTGTATGTCCCTAGTTGAGAGACATAGAGTACAATCTGAGAAACAAAGATTTGAGGTCAGAATTTCCTACCCAGACATCTTCCCAAAAATTTACTTTATCTCCACATCCTAATTCCCACCTTATTTCTTCTTGGAACCATCCTTTTCCTCCTCCCTCCCCATACACCTTTGCTAGGTCTCTCCACCACCAAGACTGAAGCCTGACAGGTGTTTGGGGGCTTCCAAACTCTAATCCATATTTTGAGTCCAAAAGTTCCTTCCACCTATCACTCTCTTGTGATAAACACCTCCATATTCATTTAGCTAGGAGTGCATGGTTGAACATACATATGTCTCTAATTCCCAGGCCTCCTCTCTAGGACTACATACGTCCTTCCATCTTACCCATGCGATTGGCTTGTTCACTTTCTCCCATCCCCATAAGAATCTCCTTTGAATACTAATGATACTTTTACAAACCGATTCCGGTGCTTTGAAAAGTGATAGATAGTACAAGGGAATGGCCGATATGACAGAGTTAATAAGACATATTCTCCCCGCCATAGATAAAAATCTCCCTTTCCACATGCTGAGTCTTGCTTTTAACTTGGTTATGACAGGCTCCCAAAAGAGTTTCTTCCTTGGGTTTCCTCCTACTTCAAGACCCAAATACTTAAAAGGTACCCCCATCTGAGTACAGTTCAAAGTCTTAGAGTAGACTACCACTGCATTACTTGGCACATTAATGCCTGCTAGTTTTGACTTGTGGAAGTTTATTTTCAGACCAAATGCTAACTTGAAACCCCTTAAGATTGCCTTCAGGGTTACCACATTACTGAAGGTGTTTTCACACAGGAAAAGAGTATCATCTGCGAACTGAAGGATGCACACCTCTAGCTCATTCTTGCCTATCTTAAGACCTGACAAGAGGTTGTTCTTCAAGGCTTGTCTTACTACCCCAGACAGGCCTTCTGCAACCACGAGGAAAAGGAAGGGTGCTAGGGGGTCACCTTGTCTCAGCCCCCTTGAAGGTTTAAATTCCTCCGTCGGACATCCATTGACTAGCACAGACATTGATGCGGATTCCAAGCATCCTCGGATCCACAATATCCATTTGTTGTTAAAACCCATCCTAAGGAGTATGTCATATAGAAAGTCCCACCTGACCGAGTCATAAGCTTTCTCAAAGTCCAGCTTTAGACATAGCCCACTTCTCCCCTTCCTCTTAAGGTCCTCTATCGCTTCATTGGCCATAAGCACACTGTCAAGAATCCCCCTACCCTTTAAGAAAGCTGATTGGCTTTCGTCAATAACAGAGGGCAACACCTTCTTCAAACTACCTGCCAAAACCTTCGCGATGATTTTGTATAGGGCTCCCACTAGAGAGATAGGACGATACTGCTAAAGCTTTATAGGGTCCCTAACCTTCGGAACAAGAGCAATGAAGGATGCATTACACCCCTTTGGGAGACTCCCAGACTCATGGAAGAAAGACATCGCTGCCACAATATCGTCTTTTAAAATCTCCCAACTTTGCTTAAGAAAGTTGAAGTTGAACCCATCTGGCCCTGGCTCTTTGAACCTTCACATTCCCACACATCGTCCCTAATCTCTTTCTTGGAGAAAATAGCTAGAAGGTTTTCATTATCAGACGTGTTAATAGACTTAAACTCAACTCCATCCAGTCTTACCCCTAGGTCCTTCGTTTCTTTAAATCTGGCTTCAAACAACTTTTTCGCCTCAAGTCGCATTGTACTTGGTTCCTCACACCATTGGTCCCCCACTTGAACACCCTTCACTTTGTTCCTAACTCTTCTCCACCTCACAAATGAGTGGAAGAACCTAGTGCACGAGTCCCCAAACTTGAACCAGTTTGCTCTAGCCTTTTGACAGATAAGGGATTCAAGTTTGAAATCATTCTCCTTTAGTCGACTTGCCAGCTCCATCCTTTTCCACCTGTCAGCTTCCATTAGGCCCCCTTCACAATCTACGCAGTCGAGGGCCTCTATTAACTGCAAAATCTTCCTCTTAACAATATCAAGGTTACCAAACACTTCCTTATTCCATGCTTTGAGATCAAACTTAAGGAGTTTCAATTTTTCTTTGAGCTTTATTAACTCGTTCCCATGGGTTGAGTAGGACTGCCAATTATCCTTTACCATCCTGATAAAGCCCATTTCCAAGTTCCAGGCATCAATTGTTCTGAAGGGTTTGGGGCCCCAATCTTTCTCCACCGACTTTACCACAATCGCACAATGGTTTGAAACTTCCCTCCTTAAAACGTATTGTTTACTCATAGGCCATAACCGAAGCCTGTCTTTAGAGATAAGCACTCTATCAATTCTACTCTTTGCCGAGCCATCATATTTGAACCACATAAAATTCTTTCCTACAATAGGTAACTCCATCAACAGGTTAGAGTCAATGAAAGAATTGAAGTCGTTCAACTCACTTGCTTACACATTCCTTAACCCATTTTCTTTCACTTATGTTTCTTACAACATTAAAATCACCACACAAACACCATACTAGATCTTGAGAGGCCGATTTGACATTGGAAAAATCCTCCCGTAGAGTCTTCTTACCACTCAGAGAGCATGGAGAGTACACATTGGCCACGACACATCTAGATGATGATTTCAGGTGCTGTCCAGAGATAGCAATAAAGCCTTTCCCCATCACGTGACTTTCGTAGCTGAAGGATTCTGTATTCCACAAGGACAAAAGACTACCACTACCATTATCACCTTTATTATGAATCCAGCCAACTTTGTTATCCCCCCAAAGGGTGTAGCATCTAGCATCCGAAAGCTCACTTGTTTTCGTTTCTTGCAGACACACAAATTCCGCTTCCTCGCGCCCTATTTTGTGCCTCAAGTACCTAGCTTTGGTTCCTCCCCCCAAGCCTCTTATGTTTAGATTGACAATTATCATAAGAGACCATCTTTTTTACCCTCCTACGCATTCTTCATTATCTCTAGGTCTCTCTCTCTTCCAAACAAATATATTCTTTGACTACCTCCTGCTCATCCCTGCGGCATGTAATCCTTGCTTGTCTGCGAATATCCCATAGCTTGGACGGTTCCACTAGCAATTCTGAATCCCTCCATCGCACATTACAATTAACAATATCCCCGTCTGATATGATTGTTGACGACGTACCTTGTATATGGGAAGAGGTATTTCCAGCCTGTGGCAGACGTGAACTCAACCTTATTGATCTCGTCGGTTGTGAATTGAATACTCCCAACTCCACTAGATTTTTGGTTTTACAGCGGCGTGGGAGGGTTTTCGGTGCACTTTCCCCGGTCATTTCGTTGTCTTCCGCGTAAGGTATAACTCCAGAACTTGTGCAAGGAGCCCCTTCTTCTAATAATATTTCACGACCTTCAAAATGACTACGACAATACTGCTGCCCTTCTTCCTTCCAGCCCTTCTTCACTATGTTTGGCTCACTCGCCGAACCAGGGGATGCAGATATGTTTGACTCGTTTGCAGCATTCTCCTCCGAACCACGTGTCAACTCATAGCTTGCTTCATGGGTCTTTCCTTCGTCTAACTCCAGCCCGGGCCCCATTTGATTTGGTTCATACCCGAAACCATCTTCACCCGTTAATACCTGCCCATCATCTAATTGGGCCTCCATCTTCCCTTCTTGGCCCAACTCCACTTTGGTTCCCATCTGACAAAGACTACCTTCGACGACTTTCTCTTTCTCTTTTTTCGCCAAACCTGCGAAAGTGGTAGGGCTATTAAGAGTAACCCCATCTACTTTGTCATCTTGGTTGTCAAAAACAGATCCTGCAAATACATTCTACCTCTCCTTTCCTTCATTGGTCTATGAATTTTCACCTTTCCACTGACTTGTTCTGTTTTCTGAGGAAGAAGCCCCAAAACTGGCCTTTGACATCTGTACCGTCCAATCCCCACCTACCTCCTCTCTTCCTCCCACTGCCTTTCCCTTTGACCGGAGTTCCTCCCCGTCCCAATGATTATTTTCCTCCTCTCCACTATTCTCGGAGAAGGAGGATTCTTCCACGTACGTTTCAGAGGACGATACACTATCTAAAGAATCACTGGTGTAGAGGTGGCCATTGCAACAATCAACAGTGGACACTGGATGTCCTCTTCAAGGAGGATAACATATGTCCAGTAATCCTCATCTTTTTCACCAACCTTACATACCGATGATTCTCGATACAAACTTGTAGTCGAGCAAATTCCAGGTTATCCCACATCAACGTAGATTTATCGATTGACATCAACTTCGCTGCTTCACCAATCACTCTTCTGAAGCATTCTTCATTCCAAAGGGAGATAGGAAGGCCATAACACTTCACCCATACTACTTTGTGGCTCGCTACTACCATTTTCGTCCAAGTCTTTAAACTAACAAACAAACTATCGAACCAAACTCTGTTTAGCTTTATCAACTCCTTCATATTCTCCCATTCTCTTGGTGTTAGGAGGGCTAGGTCTTACTCTTATCATGTTCATGCCCCATTTTACAAATTCTTCACTCAGCTTATCAAAGTCCAGCCCATCAACATATTGACCTACTACACTTTTTTTCATCCACGGCAGGGACTGCTGAAGAATCTTAGAATCTTGACCCTTCCCTTCCCCTCTTGCATGACCTTTAACAACATCAACAAAGGTTTTATTCCCCTTTTTTCCACCCAGTCAGCCCTCGTTACCTTACTTGAGAGCATTCCCCTCCGCTTCCTCCACCTTGTTCTTCCCACGGTCCATCGTCCTCACCTTGTCCACGCTCCTATCCTCCTTCCTCTCCAGTTTGGTGACAATACTTTGGGATATTCACATAGAGCTTTCTATTCCCTACATATATTTGGTCAAGCTCCCTCTCCAGATTTCTAGCATTTCTTACTTCAAAAAATCGCACAAACCCAAATCTTCTGCCCCACTTGTTTAGCCTACATGAAATGAAGACTTCTTTCACCCTTGCCCATTTTTGGAAGATTTTGAGTATGTCCATCTCACCATAATCATTTGGGAAGTTGGAGAAGAAGAACGTTATATAATCAAAGGAGCTGGGATGTATTCTACAGACAAAATCACGACGACCGTGACCCTGAGGGATGTGTGTTCTCATCCTTGATTGCTAATTTTAAAACTTTAAGAGATGAATTGCGGGATGGGTTTCTGTGGAATAAATGGAACCGTTTTCTAAAGTTTTATTCCAGTATCAGGAGATATTTCAAATGTTGTTAATAATCCATACTTTTGAGTCTCAATCCTAGTATTGGTGATCAAGTTCCCTTGGTTTTCTCTTGTCACATCTCAAATGTAAGTGATTTTTGTATGAAGTAGGGTTTTATTATGAAGATACTTCTTTTTTTTTGCGGTAACATTATATAATTTATAATATAGCAACAATTACAGGTTATCACCATGGATGAGGAAGGAATGCCTGATTCTCAGATAGTAGTTAAGGATCTCGAAGTGAATTATGAGGTAAATTAATTTTGAAATTTATACAATCTTCATCCAATTTGCAATGTTTGAGGTTACCCTAAAAGTAATCATTTTCTTCAAATCTCTGAATCAGGAGGAGGTAAGAATTTGAATTTAACAAAATTCCTATAATAAACTGATTTAGTTGTTTATGAGAAACAAGGATGTGCATGTATTTGCTAAAAAACACTTATCTTGATATACAGTCCATAGTTCTTATTCTCTTATCAAGGCAATCAATTACCTTTTCTTTTCTAAAGTTTTTTTCCATCTTTTTTTTCCTCCGGTAGATGCTGAATAGCCTGTGATGAAAAGTTGGGTTATTTTTATTTGGTAACAGACTTTATGACTATAGATTGTATATCAGAACTTCATGAATTGATGAAGATTTGTCAATTGTTTTAACAACTCACCGCTAATGCTTTCTTTATGTTCTCAGAATGATATCTTACAAAACAATAATGGGTGTGGATCATGGGCATTGGCTTCTCAACAATTTGTAGATGCTAATGATACTATATTGGATACAAGTTCTAAAGAGGTGTTAATGAGTATAGATCGAGCCAGTGACCTTCTTTTAGGATTTTCAATATACACTGAGCCAATAAGAACTGGAATCATTGAGCATGCATTTTGTGGCATGGATGAGTTGTCAAAGATAGGCATTGCAGGGCACCCTTTATGGCAGCGGGAGACAAACAATGGGTGTGAGATTCTAAATAATATTGAATATTTGAGGCAATTTGGTGAGGTTGATACCACCCTAAGGGAGATTGTTAAGTTGATGGAGGTTGGAGAGTCTCAAAATTTACCAAGCTTTGACACACATCAAACTGAGCCTCCAACATCAACTGTAACTCCCACTGTAACTCCACATACACAAACTGAAGGTTCAAGAGATATAGCATATATCAACATGGCCCCAATATGCATTGTTGAATTGCTCATGGATGTGGTGAGTTATTTTTTTCATCCTTTTCCTTCTTCATGCATACACTTCCTAATTTGATTTGGCTTATTTCTCAATTGATAAAATGGTATAGGCATATGCACTCACAAGTTTAACGACGTATAAGAAATTGTTTTTTCATAATACTTAAAAATAATATTGTTTTTTCATATTAGTGACTTTTGTTGAAACCTCACATAAAAGAGATTTTGTTTATTATTTTTTCTTAGATTCTTATTTCTCGTTTTTCTAATTATGGTTTTTCACCCTTCCCAAATGTTAAAATCATTTGAATTTCAAGTTGTTACAGCAAAAAAAAAAAAAAAACCTCTTAAATAAACTCATTTGCTTGTTGCATTGTGTTTTATGCTCTTTTTGCTTCATAACATGTCCTTGCTTGATTTTGGATATTGTTGATCCTCTTCCCAATTGATTATCTTTTTCGTATGGTTGAGTTATACCTGCACTAGCTTAGGAGTATGAATTCTATCTAGAATGTTTAAGTATGATATTGGTTTAATAAATATTACCGCATATATACAAATTCTCATCCACTGAATTAGGGAACAAAAATATGCAGATATTATTTAAAACATTAATATAACATTTCATAGGCTTTAATTTGTGTCATTCAGCCAATTTTGTTTTATTATGTCCTGCAAATTCCTGATATCACATGAAATTTGTTCTGTCCATTACATTGTTGTGCTGCCATGGATATCCACACTGTATGAGTACCTATAATATTTAAAATTAATTTAATGTTTTCACACACATTCAATAGAGATAAATTTGATTAATTTATCCATCCCACTTTTCAAAATATTTATGGTAAAATCAATCTATTTTTTTTATCAGTAATAAACAAGTTAAATAAAAAAAAAACACTTTTAGAAGTATGTCAACTCTTGTAGAAAACCTAAAAAAAAAAGAACAGAAAAATATATGGAGGACTACAACCTATTTAAAGTTAACTAAAACCACTTTGAGGCCTTCAACACTACAACATGCAACTATCCTTTGGATCATCCTTTGACAAAAACAAATTGCAAATATTCTAGTCCAATTAAGTCTACTTTTTTGGAACTCAACCATTGCAATATTATAAAACTGTACTGTTTGAGCATCATATGACTATGCTCTTCCTGCTTGTTGTTGCAGAGATTGTTCTGCATTGACACCAACTTCTTCCTCCAATATTTCCCCAGCTTTCTTAAATTAATATCCAAACCCCATATTTAGATTTAAGAATCATGTTCGACCTACCTTGATTTTTTTGTAGTTAATATACACTTCCATCTGCACAACCTAAAGCTTTATTAAACAATTTTAAATCTTTTATGCTTAAGAGTCCTAGGTTTCTAAACAAACATGTATTTTTCAGTTTACCCAAGCAACTTTTTTTCCCTTTTGCTCCCTAGTTCCAGCCCCCACAAACTCTCTTTATATTATAATATCCTTCTACCCAACTTGGTATTTAAAGGACACATTGAGGACAACTTTTATGAGTACTAGACTTCTCCAAATGATAAATGTTTCCTTTTCAGTTAATAAATATCTTACTAATATTTTGTATAACATAATCCTAAAGATGACTTTTTCTTACATTAACCCCTATGATTGACTCATCTCATTTGGTTTCTAAATTAGTTTATATTATTTTCTATTAATTTTAAATAGTTTCTAAATTGGTCTCTAATTAGCAACCAAGGTTTTAGAGACTAAATTTAGAAACTAAATAATGGTAGATAAAACCTTTGTTGCTAATTAGATACCAATTTAGAAACTATTTAACCATAATAGAAAATAATAGAAACTAATTTAGAAACCAATTTTTGTTTTAGTTTCTAAAATGGTCTCTAATTTAGTTA
>Ga0123341_1005169_pt1 | contig 11599 bp, 5 predicted proteins | sample Turbeapinknodule_FD_89959 | JGI IMG/M metagenome (GOLD analysis project Ga0123341, IMG submission 89959) | Root nodule microbial communities of legume samples collected from Mexico - Turtle bean Mexico pink nodule | ecosystem: Host-associated > Plants > Roots > Nodule | place: Mexico: Nepantla... | reverse complement strand
TATAATTCCACATTATTCTTTGTCAATAAAAAATAATCAAATGAAAAGACACTGTTGCCACATTAGAACATTATAAAAGTGGACTCCCGCCAAAACATTGTGTGATTCATGTTTTTGAGTAATTTTCATTCTTTGAGTTTTGTTTTTGTGTTCTGCAGAATCCTACAATGGCTCCTTCTTCTAAAGCAAACAATGGAACAACACCAAACTCGAGAAAGGGAAAGATTGAAATGAAAGAAGATGAACAGAGAAAGAGGCGATGCGTCACCTTTTCCAAACGCAAGTTGGGGCTTTTCAACAAACTCACAGAACTTTCTCTTCTATGCAAAGCGGAACTCGCTTTGATCATCACCTCCCAAAACGGCAAAGTCTATTCCTGTGGCTACCCCAACACCGACGCCGTCCTCCACCGCTACATCACCGGAGGGCCGTCTCAGCATTGCAGCGGCACAAGCGAGAAGGAGAAGGAGAAGGAGAAGTTTCTTGAAAAGCAGCGGCTGGAATACGAGAGTGTGCAGGATAAGTTGAAGGAAAAACAGAAACAGTTGAAAGAGATGAAAGGGGCAGAAAAGAACAGTTCTTGCTTTCCTCCTTGGTGGAATCTCTCCACTGAGGATATGGGTTTGGAGGATCTTGAACAGTTCAAGACCTCTTTGGAAAATTTGAAGGTTAACCTCATCACAACGTTGCAAGAGAAGAAGTTGCAGAACCTGCATTAAGATCCACCGGTGCCATGTTCTAGGGTTCCAAGTGAAAATTTTGGCCATTTAAGTGTATATTTCATACCAGTTGTTTGAGATTGAAAAGAATCGTTTGTTTATAAAGTGTAAACCAGTTTCTGTGTACTGTATAAATGTTTTACAATAGCAGTTTTTTTTGTATGATGTGTTCTTGAAGTTCATTTTCTTGATACAAACAGTTATAGTAACTTTTATTCACATAACAACACATAGTAGACCTAATTAGTAATCTTACTTGGTGGTAGTCTTGAAATAATGATTAATATTTTGAACAGTTGTGTCCTCCGTTTAGTGGGGTATTAATTGTTTTTGTGGAGACAGTGATAAAAGTGATTGAATATGCAGGTATGGCTCTCACACCTAACTAATATTTTACTGTACTACATTTTGAATGATGCAAAAGGTTGGTTTATATATGAATATTTGTCTCACTCATTCAAGAAACAACTCATCTTTTTTCACCGATAACTTTGCCATGATGACTCTTAAAACGTGTGGTTGATTGGCACAAGTTAGTAAAAGATTACAAGCCAATAATTGATGGTACCATTAAACAATATAAAGAATAAGAGCCAAGAACCTTCATTTTAACAGGCTGTTCTATGACACTTATTAAAGAAAAACACAGATACATATATATAGTTATATTGAAATTAAGATTTTTTTTATCAATAATAAATAAATAAAATAAAATGAGGTATTTAAAGGGTATCCCAACTTTTATATAAATAATTTCAACACAAGTTTCTTATCCTCCATCCAATTGGGAATTCCACACACATTATAACACATGAGCCACATTAACATACTATAACAAGAGTACATCAAGATACAATTACATTAATCCTCCAAAAGAATACATTCTTAAAACAAGACACAAAAGTCCAACAACTAAATTCAGTCATTGTCAGCAAATAGAAATAAACTAAACACCCAAGCATCAAACTCATTAAACCGACCATGCGATGAGGATATAAAAGCAACAAAAACCTGCACAAAAGATGGGTTCTATGACACTTATTAAGAAAAGCGCACACATATATGTATATATATAATTGTTTTAAAATAAATTAAGATAATACTAACTAGAAAAATATATTTCAAGAATTGTATTGTGAATTTAAAAAATTAGGTTAAATATTTTTGTATTTGAATTGTAATGTAAAATTGATTTTTGTTTTTAATCTAAACTTTATACCTTCTAAAAATGAGTTTTTATCAGTATTTTTGAATGTAAATGAATTTTTAAGATATAACACAAAATATTTTAACATTCTAATTTCCACTTATAACGTAAAATTTTATTTGACAAAGACTCATTCTAATAAATTAGTGCAAGTATTTAGAGTTTAAACTATGAGAAAAATCAATTTTATAAAAGAGTATATAGAAGAAAACATATTTAACTCTAAAAGAAAATATAGCACTAATTTTAAAATAATAAATATTGTTTCAATTCCTAAAGATTCGATGGTTTTACCCTTATTTAATTTAAAACTCAAGCTTAGCAAAATGGTTCAAATTAAACTTCACTCTTCCACACATACTCATCATACATAATTACAAGATTCATAATAATTACAAGCACTGCAATATTTGCAAACCCCACATGTTTTTATCTGATTTAATCCCCAATATTGTATTTTTACCATCTTTCTCTTTCTGATTTACCTATTTTGGCGATTGCTTTTTACCTCTTCTTCATGCTTTCCTCTTATAAACCTAAAAACTTTCTCTTTCTCTCTTGCGAGATATGAATAACTTTGATCCTACATAGTGATATATTTTTGCTTTGATTTGTCCAACTAATGAATCCATTCCCCAAAGAGTGATATAATAAAATAAAATTTCTGCTTTCACTGTAGAGAGAAGCAAAGAGAGTTGAACTCAGGTCACTTTCCTGTGTGCATGCATGATAACACATTTTGGCCTTTTCCCCTCGATTAACCCTTTTTACTGCAAATAGGGTAATATAAAATCCAAATTCTCCTTTCACTGTTTAGACAAAGAGAGTTGAATTTGGATGTTCTTGTGTCCAAGTGTTTGAAATTGAAATGCAAAAGAAAAAGAAAAAGAAGGTTGTTTAATTTTAGGTCCCCACCACATGATCACTTTAGTTTTGATCAACAAAGATTAGACACCAAAGAAAAACCATCACTTTGCCAAGAAGGTGTCACCATCACCCCGATTCAACGAAGAAGATCATTGTGTTAAATCGTTTATTTCTAGAAAAAGTTTGTGCGCATTGTTTTGGAAACACAACCCCACCTATTATGCTTCACCATCATTGTAAACTGTTCTAACTCACATAAATTTAAATCTAATTTAATCTTATAAATTAATATAATGGATAATTAGTGAGTAGGAGATAAGTTATAATCTTATAAATTAAATATTAAGGACCATATAATATATTTAATGCATGATAGGGACTACGAGTCTAATGTTTTTGAGATTTTAATACATGACATAATAAGGTCCACTCTTGCAGGTTTCACTTCCTAGATGTCCATTATGACATTTGCTGAGAGACCCCAATGGATCAATATGCATGCCAAGCTTCAACTTTTTTTCTGGGATCCACCTAATTATTACTGAAAATTTATTTAGTATTTTGACTCAATATAATAATTTCTGGAGTATTTTTTAATCATATTAATTGTGTCAAGTATTTTAATTAATATCTGTAAAAAATCACTAACAATTCTTGATGAATTTTTATATTGATGAAAAATTTTAAAACTGATTTAGCAACTTATCATATATACTAATAATTCAGATTATCTAAATTATCTAAATTAAGAAGTAATATACTATTATCTTAACTTAATCTTATCTTTAGTCAGAATCTCTAACACACTCCCCTCACGCTATCACTCACTCTCCTCATAATATATTATGAGTGATCCGATAACTGTCTGATAGCAGATGATATAATAAGTCCAATAAATTCTCACAAGAAAATGTTTGAAATAACTCTGATACCATATTAGAAAATAGACTTTAAAACTTAACTCAACCTTATAAAAATGGTTTATAAAATGAAATTTACATTCACTTGTACGTATATTTTCATTTATAATCGATGAGAGATTTCCAACAATTCAATTTATCTTTAAAAATTATTTTGAATTAAAAAAAAATGTATTTAAATTTTCTTTCGCTTCAATTTCTAAACAAAGTAACAATATATTGGCAGTATCCAAATAATACTAATTTTAATATATTTAAAAAAATAAAAAATAATGTAATTTAAAGACCTTACACACAAAAATCCAAAATCCATAATGGCATCCCAAACCCGTCCAAGAACTCCTGCAAGCAGTGTCTTTCATGATCGTACTGTCGGTTAATCCCTCGTAATCGATGACGTGTTGCCCCTTTGATCTCAACAAGGTAAGAGTTTTTCAAAAAATAAAGAACAAGAGGGAAACATAATTAAAAGTGATTAATTATTTTTCATAATTAAGGTCAAATGAAAAAAAAAAAAATTAAGCAGATAGTAAATGTTTTTTAACCTCATTTTCTATTTTCATTATGTCGCAATCATATATACGTTTTTTTTTTCTCACCTCAATTAATTTGAAAATGAAAAAAAAAACATTTTTTCCTTTTCTTTTCCACGTTTTGATTTTGCTTCCAGATATTGCGCATGGATGGGCCTGCAACAAAGGTCACAAGATTTGAACATGTATTCCTTTTGAAACTGTCGTATCTGTCAGTTATCATCACCTTCTAAACTCATTAATGTACTATCACCATATCACTAACTAATTAACTAAAGTGTCTGTCGAAAAAAAAAAACTAAAGTGTCTATATATTACATAATTTATTATCATTTTAATCGTTTTTTTTGTAAATTTACTTCAAAAAACTTATATCTGTATGTATAATTTTTAAAAGTAAAATTTTACTTTGAAAACTGTACAATTAAATATACGAATTTACAATAGCGATGTTGTACAGTAAAATCTCAAAATTACTCTATTTCAATAAAAGAATATTTTTCTTTAATTTTAATCTAATGTAGTTTTATCAATCTATAAGTACTGTTTTAAAAAAAATAAGTGATAAAAGAAACAGATACCCAATACTACCATTAGAGGCATTCAAATTGACACTTGCAGAAAATGCAAAAAACTTATAAAAAAAAACCTTATTCACTTGTGTGAATCCACAGGCTCAAATAGTGTAAGTGGTAAACATGTGGATTTTTTTTTTTATATTATTCTTGTTTTTATTTATTTATTTATTTTGGTTTTAATTTATGTACTGCTATGGTCGACCGACACATATGACATGATTTGGTCTCTTTGATCGAGTTGACCGAGACACACGCTAAGCTGACTCGGTCTCTCTGACGTCAAGACACCTTGCACGATCAGGTCGACTGACACATATAATCATTAACACTCAAATCAATGTCAGTGAAGCTGAACTACCATTAAGAATTAGCTAATGCAACCATAAGTGTGATTCATTTCAAGCCCAATGAGGTAAGCCCATTAAAATAATATAAATAACACATATTCCAATGAGCAAGGTACGTCATTATTACTGTATACTTACCTGAGTACCGAACACCCTTTACTAACTTGAGCATCGAAATGTCTTCTACAGGTACCTCCCCCATTTGGTATTCACCCGAGACCGAGAGCTGAAGGAGTAGCACGAAGGCGAGAAGAATCCCAATGAAACTCTAACAACCTGACCGAAAGAAGGAGGAAGATGAAAACTTTAATAATTTTAGTTAAACTTGAGCATGCTTTTTTAAGTTAAACTCCGCATGCTTTTTTAAAAAGTTATTCTAAAAATTGTGTACATATTGATTTATTTTTTTTATTTTAGTAAAAGAAATAAGTGATACAAAATCTAAATGGAGAGAAATTATATTGCTTATATAAAGTTGATTAATTATTTTCCTCTAAAGTTACTCAACGGATAACTAATTGTTTAATAAATGTCAATAAATAATAAAGATAAAGATGAAAATAAAAATAAAAATTTCGTGAGGTAAAGATTAGAAAAACGTTTATTAAGACGAAAATAAAAATAGACTTGGTAGAAAAGGTAATGCATGCAAAGGTGGACCTTATGTTTAGGTGAGAGCTGATTTTGAACATAAATTTGACCTTGGTGTGATGGGGTAGAGGGTACCTGAGTGCTTATAAATGGGTCCTTTGGACTTGGTGGAGTCCTCTGCTAGGGTAGGTTAACGTAATTGATGGGCCCAATTTCTGGCCCACACTCGTTTATTGGGGTATTAATTGGCAAGGCTGGTTGGACCAAAACAATTGTTACACAATTATAATTATTTAATAATGTTAATTTTGCAAATAAAAAACATTGTTAAAGTGTCTGAAAAACACTGATGGTTTTGCAGTTACTGACAGGAGTTGTTTGATTAAAAAAAAGTTTTCCTAAAATGTATGGGTAAACGTAATCTGAACAGCTGTTTTCTACTTTGTGTGTGAAATAAGAGAAAACATTCAAGAGTTGATGAAGATAGCTACAAAAGTTGCAGTTTCAATTTGAATTTGAAGTCCACATGGCACAACACTCCACCCACTGTTCTTCTTCTCTCAACAATAGTACCATGCTACTGCTACCCTACACTACAATACAACACAAATAATTAAAATACCCTTTTCTTCTTCTTCTTCTTCTTCTTCTTCCACCACCACACACTTTTTTTCCCTTTAAATTTTCCACTTCATTTCACTTCACTACACACTTCAATGGCTGCATTTTCCACCTTCCTACTTTTCCTCTTTCTCCTAGGAACACTAACATCACTTGCTTTTTCTTCCGACCAAGAAAACAAAAAGACTTTCATAGTCCAAGTTCATCACCAAACAAAGCCTTCCGTTTTCCCCACCCACAGACACTGGTATCAGTCCTCACTTGCTTCCATTTCCAACACTGCTTCTGTCATCCACACCTACGACACCGTTTTCCATGGCTTCTCTGCTAAGCTCTCGCCTTCGGAGGCACAGAAGCTGCAGGCGCTCAGCCACGTCATCACTCTCGTACCCGAACAGGTTCGGCAGCTTCACACCACTCGCTCCCCTCAGTTCCTCGGGCTCACCACCGCCGATCGCACCGGGCTGCTCCACGAGACCGATTTCGGCTCGGATCTTGTCATAGGCGTAATCGACACCGGAATCTGGCCGGAGCGCCAGAGCTTCAACGGTCGCGACCTGGGGCCCGTTCCCGCCAAGTGGAAGGGCCAGTGCATCGCCGGGAAGGACTTCCCGGCCACCTCATGCAACCGGAAACTCATCGGAGCCAGATACTTCTCCGGCGGGTACGAGGCCACCATCGGGAAGATGAACGAGACCACGGAGTTCCGCTCGGCAAGAGACTCCGACGGGCACGGCACGCACACGGCGTCCATCGCCGCTGGAAGATACGTGTCGCCGGCGTCAACTTTAGGTTACGCGAAGGGAGTCGCTGCCGGCATGGCGCCGAAAGCGCGGCTCGCGGTGTATAAAGTCTGCTGGAACGGCGGGTGCTACGACTCCGACATCCTCGCCGCGTTCGACTCTGCCGTGGCCGACGGCGTCGACGTGGTGTCGCTCAGCGTTGGAGGAGTGGTGGTGCCGTACCACCTCGACGTGATTGCGATTGGCGCCTTCGGCGCCGCCTCAGCTGGCGTTTTTGTTTCCTCCTCAGCTGGCAATGGCGGTCCCGGTGGCCTCACGGTGACGAACGTGGCGCCGTGGGTGACCACTGTAGGTGCTGGAACTATAGACAGAGATTTTCCGGCGAATGTTAAGCTTGGAAACGGAAAAATTGTCCCCGGGATTAGTATTTATGGTGGACCGGGTTTAACTCCGGATCGGATGTACCCGATTGTGTATGCGGGTATTGGACAATTTGGTGGTGGCGGTGGTGGTGGAGGCGATGGCTATTCATCTTCACTCTGTTTGGATGGTTCCTTGGATCCCAAGACTGTGAAAGGAAAAATTGTTGTGTGTGATAGAGGTATTAATTCAAGGGCTGCTAAAGGTGAAGAAGTGAAAAAAAATGGAGGGGTTGGCATGATTTTAGCCAACGGTGTGTTTGATGGTGAAGGGTTGGTGGCCGATTGCCACGTGTTGCCTGCCACGGCGGTTGGTGCCAATGCCGGCGACGAAATCCGGAATTACATTGGTAATTCAAGGTCACCGGCAACCGCCACAATTGTGTTCAAGGGAACAAGGCTTGGGGTGAGGCCAGCTCCTGTGGTGGCATCATTTTCAGCCAGAGGGCCTAACCCTGTGTCTCCTGAGATTTTGAAGCCTGATGTTATAGCTCCAGGGTTGAACATTCTTGCAGCTTGGCCTGATCATGTAGGACCTTCTGGGGTTCCCTCTGATGGGCGTAGGACTGAGTTTAACATACTCTCTGGGACTTCCATGGCTTGTCCTCATGTTTCTGGTTTGGCTGCTTTGTTGAAAGCAGCACATCCTGATTGGAGTCCTGCTGCCATTAGATCAGCCCTGATGACCACTGCTTACACTGTGGACAACAAGGGTGATCCCATGTTGGATGAGTCCACTGGGAATGTTTCCTCTGTGTTTGATTATGGTGCTGGCCATGTTCATCCAGTTAAGGCCATGAACCCTGGGTTGGTTTATGACATCTCCCCTTCTGATTATGTGAATTTCTTGTGCAATTCCAATTACACCACCAACAGTATCCATGTGATCACAAGGAAGAGTGCAGATTGCAGTGGGGCTAAAAGGGCAGGACATTCTGGGAACCTGAATTACCCTTCATTGTCTGCAGTGTTTCAACAATATGGAAAGAAGAGAATGTCCACACATTTTATCAGGACTGTGACCAATGTTGGAGACCCTAATTCAGTGTACAAGGTCACCATCAAGCCACCAGGTGGGATGGTGGTGACAGTGAAGCCAGACACCCTGACTTTCAGGAAGATGGGTCAGAAGTTGAACTTTCTTGTTAGGGTACAAACTAGGGCTGTTAAGCTTTCAGCTGGAGGTTCAAGTGTGAAGAGTGGTTCCATAGTTTGGTCTGATGGGAAACATACAGTCACAAGCCCTTTGGTTGTGACAATGCAGCAACCTCTGGATTAGTGTCTGAGGTTTCTGGGTGTAGAAAATTTGGGATTTTATCCATCTCGGATATCTTGTTCAAATTTACCTCTATATGCTTAATAGTGGTATGTGTTTTTGTGAAGGTGTTCCATTGTAAGAACTGGTGGAAGGATGGTTCCTTAGAAAGAGAGTGAAGGCACAAAAATGAAGGATATTCTCATGCTGTATAATTAAGAGTGTTTGTAGAAAATGTTGTGTTTAGAAGAGGATAAGTTATATGGGAAAGATCCTTTCCTTTTTGAGTGATGTTGTTGAATCCTCTCAAATTTTTTAATATCTTGTTCATTCAAATATCTCATAAACCCATGTGGATATAAACTGTAGTGTTTTATAATGCTGGTTGAAGCTGGTAGATTTTAAACCAAGTGTTTTTTGTTTAAAAGTGGAAAAGAGCTCATTTTGATAGAACTAATTTTGAATTGTAAAATATGATTGAAATGTGTATTTTAATAATAAATCTTCCATTACAGAACATTCAATTTGGTGTAAAACAATCCAAAACTGCTGCCCAGAAGCCTGGATGCTATGATCATGACAACAGGACAAATAAATATTTTTGGCTGTTTTATTTTCTTTCTTTTTCTGTACTATTTTTCACGTGACTGCAATCGTGGGATAAATCCATGGCAGGATCTACCAGGATAGATTTGCATTATCTAAAATGAGAATCTGCAGAATATGTTTATTTAGGAAAAGGGAAACACATATTCTGCCAAACTTTTAAGATTTACATCGTAGTGAAACCAAAACATCAAAATACTAAAACTTGGCATATTAGTGACTATTGTAAACAAATAGTAAACGCTTATGTGTTGAATTCCTGTAAAAGTTGGAACTATGATAGAAGACAGAAAAACAAACATGAAAGTGAAAAACCGTTGAACTTATGTTTTTAATGTAAAGATTTAGGTGGCCTGGTTCTTGTAAGATTCCCAATAAATGTAAAAGGTTGGGTGGTACTGGGAATTCAAATTGGCAGATGCATGAAAACTGAAATTGGTCATGCAATGACGCAAGACAATTTGCATTCAAATGATGAGGGTTGAAATGAAATTTGAAAAGCTAATTTAGACGTTCCAACAAAGCTTCTTAGCTGGAAAAAAAAAAGTGTGAATCGAAAAGAAATTGGTTTGCCAACCGTGGCCCAACATCATGAGAATTCTTTTTAAGGTGTTTGTCGCGTGTGTATCATGAGGTTGGTTCCCTCTTGTCTTTTGCTTTTTCCTTCTTAAAATCTCTAAAAGTACTATGCAGAAATAACAACCCTTCCTTGCCTTTTTCAATTCAAATAGAAGGGGGAATAGGTTGGTTTTTATTGAAAATTGTACTGGTATGGGCGAGGCCGAGGCTTACCTGGCTGCCCGAGACCGAGTCCACTTGACCGAGATCAGGGAAAGTTGGCTGAGATCTTAGAAGACTTGGCCAAGAGGTTGAGACCTTAGAAGACTTGGCCGAGACAATCGAGACCACTGGAATATGGCCGATGGTCGACCCAAGGCCATGATGATTTGGCCGACGGCCGACCCCTATCACAGTTAACACTCAAACCAAGATCGGTGAAGTTAATCTATCATTAAGAATTAAGTAATGCAACCCTAAGCGGTATCCACCTCGATAAACGGGCCCAACAAAGTAGGCCCATTAGAATAATATAAATAGCACGCATCCCAAGGAGTAAGGTATGTCATTTACTATTGTTCACGTACCTGAGAGCTGACCACCCGCTTTATTGACTTGAGCGTCGGAGTGCCTTCGCAGGTACCCCCACCATCCGGTGTTGGCCGAGACCGAGTGCCGAAGGAGAAGCAGGAGGACGAGAAGAATTTTAGCTCATCACCCAGTCACCTGACCGACCGAAGGAAGGAGAAGAAGACTTCAACAGTTCTCTAGGTCCCATCTGTCTAGTAGGAACAAAAATATTAAAAATATATTAAAAGATGTAACAAAAAAAAAATTGGTTAGAAATGGAAATAGGCATTGGGTTCCCTTAAAATGAAGGATATAAACTCTGAAGGGCTAGGAAAAATGTAATTAGTCTTAAAGTCAGATGGTGGAGAGATTAAAATAAAACTCTAAAGTGTGTGTGACCTAGAATAATATAGGTAGGTTATCCTTTATTACACTTAAAGTTGAAGGTTATAGAGATATTAAGGAAACTATAGAATCTGACCTAAAATTATCATTGTTGTAGGTTTCCCTTATCTAAATAAATGTGATTCAACTAAATATCATACTACTACATCTTATCTTATTATTATTATCTTATCTTAATAGTTCAAGAAATATCTTATTATTAGTCACCAAATAATATCAATGCACTTGTGTGATCAGATACAAATAGTTTTATAGGATTTAGAGTTTAGATCTAAAAGAATTATTTTTCATTTTTTTTCTATTTATATTCCAAATAGTTTGGTTAAAAAAAAATTCATAACTGACTACAGTATAATTTGATTTACATTATGAATTACACTTATGGACAATACCTTATGTACAATACTTTAAGTACCCATACTTCGTCAAGAAACTGGAGTAAGATAAGATAATACACTACCAATTTTCCTACTTGTTAACTTATATTTTTTTTACATAATATAATATTTCTATTAAGATCAATATATGACTCTTTTCTTTATTCATTTTTCATAAAATTAATTAAATTTTTAGTCTTTACTTTTATATATAATTGTTCTATTTTGATCCTTTATTAATTTTTTGTATAGTTTATCCCTAGTTTTGTGAACTATTTAATAT
>Ga0123341_1005167_pt1 | contig 11604 bp, 5 predicted proteins | sample Turbeapinknodule_FD_89959 | JGI IMG/M metagenome (GOLD analysis project Ga0123341, IMG submission 89959) | Root nodule microbial communities of legume samples collected from Mexico - Turtle bean Mexico pink nodule | ecosystem: Host-associated > Plants > Roots > Nodule | place: Mexico: Nepantla... | reverse complement strand
TCTACAAATTATACAATTGAAAAATAAAAAATAACCAAATCTGCACCTTTTGCACAAGTATAGTTTTAATTGAAATACTCTCTCACATTTTAAATAAATGATATCTGGTTGTAACAAATTGTATTCGAGCACATAAAACGTCTTCTTGATGATGCACCTTATGGATTATATTTAAGTCTTTAAAATTAAAAAAAAAAAATCATTAATAATATTTAATTAAATATCACATAAAGAAAAACGTCACCATGAAGAAGTGATGCGAAGACCATGAGCAGATGGTAATAATTAGTCTTCATTAAGGCTATATACTCCTTTAATGAATAAAAAGAAAATATGAATTTTAATATAAAAAAAAGGTGGTATAGAAATTAAGAACTTAGCTGTGCCATGAAAATTTTTACTGAGGACGGAAAACAAACAGATCCTAATTTATAGCAAAATCATGATTTGAAACTCGTCAAATATAAAAGTAGTCACAAAGTGATAAGAATCAATAATACAGAGGGTGTTAAAAAAGTTGGATCCCCATAGATAAGAAAAAAGTAGCAAGTTCATAGCATCTGTGTTGTATCATATTCTAGATCAATCATCTATAAGAAGCTAATATAGTATCAACTTCCACACTCGTATCCATAGAGAATATTCCATGCATTCGGCAACACTCTTTAAGTTATAGATCATAACCCAAAAAATGCTGATCACATGCCAAGCTGGCGGCTACTTGTGTTCCAACCAAACTACGATGAACACATCTTTTACCTCGGACAAATCTAGGATTCTAACAGGCAATAATTTCCTAAAATAAATAGATCAATCAGCAAGAGCAACTGAAATAATGGAGTTATAGTTATAGAATCCTTTAAACTCTTTCCCAGCAAATATGTATATGAAGAAAATGTCTAAAAAAAAAAAAAAAAAAATGCAAATGTACTTGGAAAGGGACAGCAACCAGAATAAGGGTATCACAAATAAGCATGCTCCATCCTACAGTCAAATGTTCTATGGAGTATGTATTACTGGAAATCTTAAATATCACTTTGAGCCAGTGTGCAGAAAGGAATAACCATGTTCAAGAGCTTTTGACATGGTGCAATTCAAAGTCCAAATCTATAGTATAAAGTTTTCACAGCTCCCCAATAACGCAGGTTCTGATATTCCTCATCACTTGTAGGAGAAGCAAGGGATTCAGCTCTGTCGGTATTACTTTCCTCAGCATTGTTGTTGTTCAGATTTTCCTCATGTGGCTTATCTTTGTCATCATTTTTGTTCTCCTCTTTGCTAGGTTGATCATCCACATTCTCAACAGGCAGACAGGGGTCAACTTCTGGGGTTGTGCTTTCAGGCCACTGTGAAATGTTAAGATCTGGAACAGGATCAGAACAACCTAGCACAACTTTGTCACCTGAAAAACTTGTATCCATAGCAGCAAATTCACCAATTTCTTGAGCTCCAACCTTGTCGATTCCATCTTGAGGATTCACATTGAGATCCAATGCCAAACTGCTTACAATATCTCCCATTTTTCGCTACAATAAAGTAAGCATGTATTAGCACCAATTGTTATGCATAACCTTTATTCCATGCACATGTATATCCAAGTTCTTTTTACAGCTTATGTCATCATTCTCAATGCTGGCACAAGATTTTTTTTCTTTCACTGGAGTTCAATATATTGCTGATTATGAAATATTAATGGTGCAACAGTATCCCTATAAAATTTTCAAACAGAATATATGCTATGAGCAGACTCAGTGTAGAAATTCTGTGGTAGGACCCAAGCAAAGACTGAAAAAATATAAGGTAATTGGTATCTGTATTCAGAAAATTTTCTCAAAGGATGAATCCTCAATACAGCTTAGCATAGGATGTATACACAATCTAACATTATATAACAATGGAATGGAGCAAAGATCCTTGCGAGATGAACAGAAACAAACTAGAAAATAACACTTTTCCTGAGAATAGGACCCCTTCTAAATATCAGCCTGACCTCCCACGTATCCAATAACAGAATCTAACCTCTCCATTCCCCACCTCCTCCCCACTACATAGAACTGTATACATTTCTCTTTCCAATTATTAATAGCCACCCATCCTTTTTGTTATGTGTTTGTTTAGGTAAACCTTATAAACAATTTTTAGGAGATAAAAACAAGAAAAAATGAAATAAACTTCTCAATAAGCTAAAACTAACAAATACACAAGTAAAAATTTGAATTTGAAGAAACTAACAAAGAGAGCATTAATAAATTAATTTTTGCATAAGCTAATTTAACTTGAGGAGAAACTTATTTCCTTTTTCCTTCTTATTTTATTCTCTTCGAAGTTTTATAAAAACAATCATTTAAACAGATTTGGACAGCAATCCAAGATTTTGTCTCCTTTCTAGTATCATGTATAGTTATATTTTTCTCAACCTTTTTCATTGGCAAATAACTAGTTTCCACCAGCTGTCCTTTCACATCTGCAATTTCAGACAATCCAGACACCAAGGGAGGAGAGCCTGCACAAAAACATCGAAGTTTAATAATACTTATCTAAATTAAATAACACCAAAACAGAACAAGTTGTCACTGTGTCACGTATACAACACATGCTATCTCAGTTTGTGAGCCCAATGTTGGCAATTCTTTACCTGAATGAGAATGTAACTTGGGTTTTTCCTGAGAAACATAGGAAGATTGCTCCACATTTGCCTTCCCCAAGTTTTCAGACAGGGACTCCCTAATTGGTTGAGATATTTTAGTTGATTTTGATGCTTTGGGAAATCTGGCACTTGACTCAAGAGCCTTTGTTTTTCTATCTAACTCAACTTGTAAGGTGTCAGCACATCTCTTGTCACTAATTGCGTGAGAAACTTTAGCTTTGTCTTGAGGATTGCAAGAAATTTGGAGATCAGAAGTAGTATCTTTGGTTTCTTCTGCTTTTTCATTTTTAACAGTCTTGTGCTGCAGTGGGGTGTTGTCGCTGGATTTGGCACTCATTTTGGTAACCCTGTCCTCCTTCAAAGACTGAGCTTCTGACTGAACACCATGCCTGTTAGCTGATGAACAAGATCTAGTACTTACACCTGTTTGCCTTTTCAAATCATGGGAAGATTTTGATTTTAATTCTGCAGCACAAGTACTTGAAGATTCAAGATTTACTTTACTTTTGGATTTTTTGCATTCTGACTTCTTGCAGTCTTCACACATCCACCAATCACCTTCAGGAACTTTCTTCATCATATCACGCATACAATAACTAGTTCATGAATGAGAAATAAAACCATATCATTTCACTTGCCCATAAAATGAGAGGCTACCAAAAAAAAAACTACAATGATGCAAGATATTAAAATACATACGTATGCTCTGCCCCATCAGTACACTTGTTACAAATAGCAAGATCCTCTACCAGTCCTGCCTCCCCACAGATATCACAAACTAAACCCTGCTATAAAATTGGAGCAAAAGGAGCTATATAAATTAATCTGAAACAAAAAATAAGCAAATTTTTATGTCGCATGTATACCTCTTTTAACACGCCATAATGCTAGTAGTGTAATCTAATAAATGATTTCAGAAGTTAATACACACGAAATTGTTGTCAACAGAACTTGATTATGAGCTATGCAGAAATGGAGAAAAAAAAAGTATTTGTGGATGGAATTTCAAACACTAAAATAGCACAGCATGCCATAACAGGATGTAGGATTCTGTAGAACATCTAGTTTTTTCTGGAGTGAAATTTGAATGGGATAAGTGACCGAGTGCCATGTATAGCAGAAAGATAGAGAAAACTAGTCAAAGGTCCATCAAATACTCCATGTGATAGGTTTGAAAAACATAAAATACTAAATACCACAGTACTACAACAACATCTACTAGGGTAGCAACAAAGGGGTAGAAGGCAGACAATCTAAGTTGGCTAAAATGAAAACTAACAATCTTACCATAAAAAAATTTAAAGTTTTTCCCTTAACACTGCAAATTCATTTAAAAGATTCAATGCACCATGTGGAGCTCGTACACAAGTCATACACACAGATTATATTTGCTTTCTATTTTAAACCTCACTTAACTTTCCCTGTTTTTCTTCAACCTTGATCAATCCATATATTTCCTCATGTACCACCTGTTCATTTTGCATATGACCCTTTTATTATTATTAAAAGTTTAACATTTAACTACTAGCGTATAATAGTCTTCGTTAGCTCAAACTTCGCAAAAAGAAGCTCCTTGATGCAAATCATCAACGACTGATGAGGTTTCAGATAACCCAGTTTCTCCTCCAGCATTCAGTTAAGAAAATCCATCAACTTTGTGGCACTAATTAAACAGAGTGAAATAGAGAGTCTTACTATTACTGAGTTCCCAAACACACCTCAGTGGATAATATTTCACTATTCCTTCAATTTTTCTTTCCATATAGGAATCTAGAATCTCAATAATCAGTAGGAGATCTGGTAATCACGATTGTTTTTTCTTGAATTTGAAAAAGAAAAATACAAACAGCTCCTATGCAATTTGAGATTGAATCAACGAAACAAGAACTATAACAAATAGGTCAATAAACAGTCTGCTTCAAAAAGACTAAAACAACAACAAAATCCTTATACCTCTTGTAAGGTCAACTACATGGACAACATAATGCCATTCACCTTCATTAATGACCAAAGCTTTAGAAGTATTATTCACCATGAAATCCCTCGACAACTTCATCCAGTGTCCTTCTTGGTCTCCCTCACCTCTTTAACAAAACTAAAAAACCATATAATTTACACTTCTCACTAGTGCCTCCCATGCCTTTCTTTATACGTGCTAAAACCACCTAAACCAATTGTATTTGTGTCCTTTCAAGTGTGTTCACACATTCTTCTTAACATTCTCATTATACTATTGTAACCTTTTCCTCCTGTTGCCTCTTTAAAGATCCACACTCACTATATTATAGTATAGTTGGACATAGAGTAGTACAATAAAACTTGTCTAAGAATTTGGTAAGAACCATATGATTACAAATAACCCCTGATGCCTTTTTCATAGTTATCCTGCTTGTATCCTATGTGTAAGAGTAACATCATCATTAATGTCCTCATTATTTTGAAGTATAGATCCCATGTACTTAAACTTTAGAATCCTACGGTATGGCATTTCCCATTTTTATTTCCAAGTCATATTCATCTTGTCTCAGGATAAAATTTCAACGTATACAATGTCTTATTCTTACGCAAGCAAAAATCCTTTATTTCCAAAGTTTGTCTCCAAATTCAAGTTTAAAGTTTAACTGTTTCCCTTTATTCCTCACTCAACTTAATCATCTGCAAAAAAATAAGATGCAACTAAGAATAATCTTTAGCATGTCCCTCATATCCAAGAGTAGATTAAATAAGAAAGGACTTGAGATTGAGCCTTGATGTAATCATTTTCTTATAGGAAAGCCTTTAGTCTCACCACTTGAAGTTCTAACAATAATATTTACCCCATCATAAATATCTTGTATAGCCTGAATCTATAATATCTAACGTTAAAACAATAGAGGTAAATGAACATTGAAAAAACCTATGCTTACAAGGATTGAAAGCCCAAATGCATACTGAGACACAAAAACAGAAACATAACAAAACATTAGAACCAGCTTACAATTATTGAACTCAACTCACACAAGTTCATTCTAAGATCCTTGCCTCCACACTCCTTCATGGTGTTAAGTTCAAACTCCGTTGACTCAAAGATAATTCTTTTTATTATTTGAAGCTAGGCGAATAGCATACAATATGTCAACTTCTAAGAGAATTGAAGACTTCATAGTGATCCCTCAACACCCAGAATGCACAAGGAAATATGTGTAGCATTGCACTATTAGTTCAATCTAAAGGAGTTTTTTATATTTCCTTTGGGACCTCCTTGCACCATAGACATTTTAAGGGCATTTGATTTAGTTAAATTTTCTAAAATATATTCTCAAACAAGCCTGGGATGTCATTACTGGGAATGATTCCAATCACTAACAGCAGAAAGAGGTGAGCAAATTTTGGTAATCAATGACTAGTAGGGTAGCTGAACTCACCATCCAGCTGTAAACCTCCAAAAACTGCACAATGAACCTGAATTTAGTAACTGGCAACAATGGTCAAAGTTGCCAACCATCATTAATCTTTGGTATGGGCTGAATTTGCTGGACATCATCAACTATTAACACATGAAAAAGGTGGCTGAATTTCAGTGATCAGCAATGGTGGCTATAGTCACTCACACTAACTCACCACCTTCAACTGCTGTTACTTGCGTAGGCTAGTCAAATTATGGCAATCAGTGAAGTGACTAACATCATTAGCCATTGTCGATTGTCAATAGAAACAAGATGGCTGAATTTTGGCAACTGTTGGTGGTGGACAGAGGCCAATGGTAGTTGAGGATCATGAACAAGGATACAAGAATAGTTTTTTGACAACATGGAAAAAGAAGCATTTTATACATTCTATATGGCAACATATTCCTAATTTTCTAAGCCATGGGTAGGAGCAAACCCACCTTCCTCTGTAATGTACTTGCCCCCTTCAAGTGTAAGACTAACACTGTTTAAGAAAGTGATAATTGCCTTCCCAGCAATGCATTTCTACAGGCTCACATATTAAACAATGCACATACCCGTCAACCACTTAGATTAAGCTTTCTAAAAGCAAAAAACTACTGAGACCCTTTCTCATGCCGGCAGGGAGCAAACATGATTGTGAAGATTCTTCTGGAACATAATGGCACATGGGACTTGGTTTCTAAAAGAATTATATATCTAAAGAAGTAAGGATGAGAAATTTTCTGAAAATTGTAAGCTGTAGTACGTTTTTCAATATACAGCTCTAGGAAAGTCACAAAGCCAGGTAGATTGCACTACAAAAGCAAAGAGGACAGGTTAGGTTCATAGAACTAGGAGATCCAAAGGGTCAGGTTCACTTTTTGGGAAGTTGAAGGCGGTCCAAAATCACATCTATAATAGGCTCCATACTAATTGAGTCGGGTTGGGGTTGATCTAACTTCAAAAGCTAGCTCCTGATGTAAGGATTGTCAACACCACCATAAGATTACTGACTATAGGTGTAGTTGATGTAGGATCTCAACAAAATACTTTAGTACAACGAATCTTGCAATACACTGATGGTGTTGAGTTGAGGTTTGTTATACAAACATACACAAAGGAAAAACTCAAATTTTTGGGAATACATCAAGATACATGTTTTTACCTTGTGTGTTAGAAAAGTAAGAAGCGAAATATGGCTACTCAGTTACTATAGAGATCTAGTGTTGAGAAATAGTCACTAGTGAACATGTATAAGTAACATAGACACTGAGTTAAAATTTGGAAACATTGATCATATAGAGCTAATTTACTATAATAAAAGCAACTTTACATATTGCACCAAATCCAATCTTTTATTAGCGGACCAAGCATAAAAAGTTCTATTAGGGAATCACTATTAAGTTTGTTAGTTCCAATTTGTTTATCTTGCAAACATCCTAACAAAGTCTCCTTGAAGTCCTTGTAAATTGCAACAACTTCAAACAAGTCCAATGCATACATGCTCTAACTTGAGGGGGATTGTTGGAAAGTATTTCCTATTTTGGGAAAATAAAAAATATTCTATTTACTGGCTGTATATTTTTTGTAAATAATTAGGCATTGACTTGTATTGTTTCCAAATTCCCTAGTTTCCTTATTTTCCTAGTTTCCTAATACTAGAGATAGTGAATTATGTGTATATAATTCATCACACTGAGAATTTCCTCAAGGACTTCAGAAATCCTTGATCAATCTCAAATGACAGAACAGACCATCTTAATCCATAAAATTTAAAATTAATAATGGATAGCTTGAAGTAAATAAAAAGGAAATACCACACATACTTCACCATCCATCTTATATGAGGCACCCCAAGGATTTGCTAACTGAATTTGAAGAAGATTCTTGCACACTGGTGTTCTTAATCACAACAATAGACTTTTGGAAATGCTTCTTGCATACAAATGATGTTCAGTTCAATAAAACTCACATACGATCACCCCATCCCGAGTAGCATAGCCTAAACCTCTTCTGCCCAACAACCTAACTGGATACTGCTTCTTTTGCTAATGATGACTCTCTTTGTCTGCTTAGGAACTAGCAAGGTACTCCCTGAAATAAAAAATAGAAATCAATTTTGATTGATGGAAAATTTCACCACCGAGATTTTAATACAATTACAGAAAATTATAAATAATCTGCCTTCAACAAGATAGAGCACTATCCTAGAAATCTCTTAATGAAAAACATCTGATTGATATGATCTCTTTGAAATAATCACTACAATTATTGAAGGTTCTTCGGCCAAATTTTGAGAATCATGGTGATTGCAATTAGCTTTGCTAAAAGAAAAATTATCATCCAAAGTCGATCTTCGTGAATTCTTCTTATCAGGATCATCACTTTGAAAATCGATCCCCAAATTTGTACTCTCATATAATATGATCCATGAGATGCTTCGCTATGGATTTCTAGTTCTTTACGTTTTTCAAGTCGATTTGAAAACCTATCGTCGTCAAAATTGGTCAAACCTTAGGGAGGTCATCGGATCGTACGCGACGTCATCAGATCGTACGCGACATTGGGTGCTTCTCACATTAAAAAGCAATTCAATGTCTCTACCCGAATCGAAATCCCTAAAAGTAGTTTAACTTTCTGCATTCTAGAAAACATGTTATGATTTGAATATACAATAGAGATGGTACTTACCTCACAACTACAATTGCATGTGGTACTCAACAAAGGAGTCGACCGAATGCTGTCTTAGAAGGGAACTTATTGGTTCCCCTACCCTCATAGGTTTAATCAGTAAAGTTATCAGTCCCCACACCAGTTGTTGATGCCACTTGTTCAATATGCATATACAATGGCATGAGCAACATGTGTCACACAGATTGCACGGTATGAACTTTTCTTCCATTTGAAATTCGAAAGGCTGAAAAGAGGGGAAACGACAATCTAGTAATTGAAATAATAATAAATCATGACAGTTACCAATAACAACAAAGGAGCCAGCAATTTACTGAATTAAAATATATTAGCACACATTACATGATTTGCAAATAGCCAATATAGAGTTGAAATCCTAATCATGGGTGTTAAAAATAAATACACACATAAATAACTAAGATCATAGACAACTTCAAAAATCAAATATCCTTTCAATGAATTTAAAAATCATGTCTCTTGAGTTATACATTTTTTAAAAATAATTGTCTTTGAAATTAGTCTTAAGACCTAACTTAAACCTACAAAAGTGACTTGTAAGGCGAGAATTGCTTAAGCATTATAAGCTCCATTCAAGCCATATATATCTAGTCCGTGTGAAAATAAACCACCACCCTTGAGGTTGCAATTAAGGCAACCTCCAAAGAGGTTGCAACTAAGGTAGGATAGGGGTGATTACAATTAAGATGGTTTTCAAACAAATGGATTCAAAATCATATCAACTTCAACATAGCAATATGATTAATGGTGCTATTTAAAAATGATAGCACCCAATAATGTAAAAAATCTTTGCTTCATGGTTGAGACCCTTAATGGTTGAGAAATGGATATTGCATTGTTCATGCTGGAAATCCAAGGTTAATATTTGTTAAAAGAAGTATACTGCAGGAAAATGGGCCACTGCTGTAGTAAGGTAGTCCAAATGTTTATAGAAAAAACTCAACCAACTATAATATAGTTTACATTTATGGCACCCTATTATCTTGTTCCACAATTTTACCTAAATCCAAGATAGTAGGAAAGAGACAATGAACTAATAATACTACTAGACACCACCAACAAGGAAAACAAACATAAATAGTTAGGAAATTTTCTTGTATATCAACTGATTGTTTTTAACTTAAAGGGGGACGATGACAAATTTTTTATTACCATCACAAATCTAACCACTCCCCAACGAGCAAAAACTGTCACAAAATACAACCTCAAAGATGTTTTGACAAGTCAAAAAAATTAATCTCTGCATAATTGATCCCATAATTATCACATGACCTGAATTCTCACATCAAAACTAGTTAGAATCACTTATTTAAGTTATTTTCCGATTACTATCCATGCTCAAGGTAGAAGATCTATCAACATTTACTTGCTTTATGGACTCTTTAGCCCTCTTCAAATCCATTGAAACATTAAAAACACACAACAATCACAATGTGGTCAATTATATGGAACAAGTGATGCAATTGTACTCTGTCAAAAACTGAAAATCCATTTAGATAAAAAAAAATGATCTTCAAACCATTCTTTTAATCAAACCATTCTCCCTTTGATTTACTTTTCTTACTCGGGCCTTGAAAATATAAAGAAGTATTAATTTCAGAAACTAATGTCAATCAGGTGGTAGTAAGTAACCCATGAGCTACAATGATGCCATCATGCAAACCATAAATTTGGTGCAGCATATGTACTATTGGATTTTAAAGTTCTAAATTGAATAGCAAAATGCAGCTGAAGGAAACCTTGTCTAAACTAGATCATAACCAGGGAAGGACAGAAAGGGAGAAGGTCGAGGAGGAGTGGAAGTTCTACAACAGGACAAACAAATTGGTGCAATAAACCATATACGCAGAAGCTAAACCTTTATAATACAATGATAAGGAAGAACAGAAGAAGCTTCCGATAAGTTTCACTACTGCTTTTTTTTCACAATCATATGATGATCAAAGACCAGATTCAACAGTGCCATTAGCAACTGGGACATAGGTACGCAACCCAAGACATATATGCCCAAAATATATTACGACTCGTCATTCTAAACAAGAGAAAGGAAATGAAACAACAGCCCTTCCACACAATTTTTTTTGTCTGAAAGAAAATAAAATTAAGTAATTAACATGAAAAACAGAACCTTTATATTCATTAGATACCCAGAATCCCAATCAGACAACGAGACCATAGATTCACACACGCACAAAAAGACCAAATAGAAAACACTTAATCGCATACCATATCGGAACGGCCAGGCTAATTATAATATAAAAAAGAACATTAATAGTAAGTAAAATCAAGAGAGAAAAAATACACATGCCTGGGAAGGTGGGTGAGTAATATTTTGACAGAGGACCTTAAAGTTTTGAACTTTGGCCTCCCCAATAATGACAGTGATGCCAACACATGAACACAGGAAGCGATAGACATGGCAAGGGAATGGAAGGAAGGGTTACAGACTCTTACAGCACTCATGATCCACGCCACACTGTGTGTGTTGTGCATAATTGGAAATAATCTTTTGTTATTATTCCTCATTTTTCTGCTATTGGGAAAGTCAATTTCATTACTTGCATCTCTAAGCATACACATATTTTCCTCTCACCCACCGCTTCTTTTCTTTCCCAGGATCGCCAGATTGCCTGTTTTTGAGTGCTAATACAATTATTATTAAATTATTATTAAGATTATGATATTTTCACACTTTGTTTCATCATACACCTCCATTCTACTCTCACAATAAATATTAAAATTTATAATAAAAGAAATTTAAAAAAAAAAACTTTCTTAATAAAAATGTTTTAAAATTAAAAAAATTATAAATTTTAATAAATAATTAAAATATTAATA
>Ga0123341_1005166_pt1 | contig 11604 bp, 13 predicted proteins | sample Turbeapinknodule_FD_89959 | JGI IMG/M metagenome (GOLD analysis project Ga0123341, IMG submission 89959) | Root nodule microbial communities of legume samples collected from Mexico - Turtle bean Mexico pink nodule | ecosystem: Host-associated > Plants > Roots > Nodule | place: Mexico: Nepantla... | reverse complement strand
TATTTTTTATGTAGAATTTTTTTTAACTTTAATATAAATTTTAATAATACTTTTATTATTTTTTTGATTAATTTTTTAAAATATGTGAGGAACTTATTGTGTAACAAGCGAAATCAGGAAACAATATTATAATATGAAAAGATATAGAAAATGTCACACGTAATCGAAAAAGTAATATGCATATATTATGCACTAATAACAAGAAACATTTACTCTGAATAATACAAGCTAAACGTAAATGTAAAATAATATTTTTGTATTCTCTAGACTATTCGGGAGCTTGGTCTAAGTATTTAGGTTAACATAGTTTTTGGACCAGTTCAGATTTAATGAGTGGCTCATGAATTCGGCTCAAATGTTTGTAGACATTCAAAAAAAATAATTAAATAGAAAAAATATTTAGATTGGTTATAATATATATGCTAATTAAATATAAATAAAAGTTGTTGGAAATAAAGTAGTTACTACCCAAGAATAAAGGTGCATGTTATTGTTAAGCACCCGAAAATAAAGGTGCACTTAAGCAATATGTTTTTTATGTTATGATTATGTGTTTTTTATTGAGATTATATTCTTCATGATGAAATCTTGCTCTGTTGAGATTGGAGAAAACCGTTGAAGGGATATCTATAAAAGGGGCTTGAGGCCCCTAGTAAAGGTATGTTGTTTCTAAATACTTGAAACTGAAACTGATTTGATATTTGAATGTTCTCACTGACTTGATCGTCGGAGTGTGACCAAGAGGTAGAGCTCCCTTTGTCCTAGTGAAGTGGCACCTTGAAGCAACAATTGGAGACGAAGCAGAAGTGGAGATTGCCCATTCAATCGGCAAGAACATTTGGCGCCCACTGTGGGGCCCGATAAAACCTGATCTCATCGACATTCGTGATTGAGCCTTCCGACGTGATGAGAAACACAAGGCAAGGACCACTGGGATCTGAAGGAAACGATACCCCCGCCTTACAATAACTCATGGATGCCATGAAGGTCCTCCAAAAGGAAAACGAGGAGTACAAACGAGAGCAAGAGCGAATCCAAGAAAAAGTCAAAACCAAGCAGGAGACTACGTTCCACAAACATGACTCGTTCCACCAGGGAACAATCTTTGAAATTGTCAGCGAGAGATAATCCCAAGCCATTCTCGCAGGAAATCATGGATGAGCCCGTGCCACCTCATTATATTACACCTAAAATCGCCTTTTTCACAGGAATAGAGGACCTTGAAAATCATCTCACGGAATTCAATGCTCAAATGATCATCTCTGGAGGATCGGATGTCATCCAATGTAAGATGTCCATGGGCACTTTTACAGGTACAACCCTACAATGGTTGAGCAGGATCCCGGATGCTCAAATCACCTCCTTCCCTCAGTTCTCTAGGATGTTTAGAGAACAGTTCTCGATCAACAAGGTCAAACCCCTGAGGTTGTATGACCTTTTCAACATCAAATAAAGGGAGGGAGAGGTGCTAAAAGATTATCTAAATAGGTTATGGGCGGTTATGGTAAGACTTCAAACACATGATGAAGAGATGATGATCGCCGCTTTCGAACAAGGGATAGCGGTAGGACCGTTTAGTGATTCGTTAATCAGAAATTCAGCAGAGACATTTTCCGAGGTTCTTGAACGAGTTATCACCCACATTGAGATGAAAGAGACCGTACTCAGGAAGAATTACATCTCGCGCTCAAGGCAACCTAGGCCTAACGAGAGCAACCTAGATTGGCCCATGCGGGTCAACGAAACCTCCGCCGAGAAGAGAACGGACTCGAGGTACGTACCGTATGTAGCCAAGAAAGATGAGCCCAAGATGAAGGCCAGGGAAGAGTCAACAACTCGACCCAAATTTCGAGTATCCTATAAAGAGCACCTGAGTATGCCAGGGGTAGCAGACAAGCTAAAGTTTCCCCAGAAGACGGATCGAAGCTTAAGATCACAAAGAGATGCCTGGCGTGAGTTCCATAAAGCATTTGGGCACAACGTCGAACGATGCATAGCCTTGGGTCACCAACTGGCTAGCCTGGTCAAGAAAGGGTTCTTGAAGGAATATCTCGAGGCTAACCAGGAAAAGCCAAAGGGAGAGGTTGCTATCAAGGACCAAGCACATGAGATACCGGTCCATTGAGAGTTGAACACCATCTCAAGAGGATTTTTCGAAGGAGGAAGCTCGACCTCCAAACGTAAACGATACACACAAGCAGTGATGTCTCTGCATACAAGGAGACCTGATCAAGGTTATCAAACTCTAGGGTTAACTCGTAAACCCTTACGAGTTTAAGGGTCAGGTGCAGGTTGCCGAGTCAACTTGGGAGAAAACTCGTTTTTGAGTAAACTCGGAGTTGACTCGGTCAAACTCGCGAGTCTAAGGCCAAGTCACCGAGTTGCACAAAAAAGACCCAAAACAATGTGTTTCGTTCTGATTAGATTAGTTTTTAGGGTTTTTCTTACCTGGCTCCATTCTTCTCACGGTGCCATCTTCTTCCTTGTCGCCATCGCCCAAGCATCTCGTCACACTGCATTGCACTGCTTGTCGCCTCGCATCGCGTCATGCATCCCCGCCGCAATGCATCGTGCTGCGGTGGCTTTTAGGGTTAGGATAGATTGGGTTTTTGATTAGGGTTTGTTAAATTAGGTTGGGGCTTTTAAAAATGGGTTGGGATTTTTTTGGTGATTGGATTTAGGACAGATTGATTTTTTTTAGCTTTTTGGGCAGATTTGTCTTTTTTTTTTAATTTTAGGGCATATATTGGAATTTTTAAAAAAAATTCCCAATCGATTGTTTATTTTTAAAATTTTTGGCACATTGTAAGATGTCTGGAACTGATTCAAATTCAGCATTTCCACCACTACCACCTAAAAGTAAGAATGTGGCTGGAAATAGAACAGATATTGGATGAAAGCGTGGAACTGATGCTTCAGGGAACAGAAAAAAAGATGATGATGAAGATCTTGGAGATGATTTCCTTAGAGGATTAGATGAATGAGACTTTTAAATGATAATGTTTGTGTTGTTTTAGTTATTTTGTTGGTGTATGAACTTCTTTATTTCAATATTATGGAATTGGTATCATGAATTATTATTTTTGTTAAATTTTTTATGTGAAGTAAACTCTTACAAGTCTGGTTTCCGAGTCAATTTTACAAGGCTCCCACAAGTCTGAGTAGACTTTCGAGTCTGATAACCTTGGACCTGATCATCCTTTGGAGCCCACTCTCTTCTTAACGAGTTCTGACCTGGAGGACGTGGTTCCTCACGAGGATGATCCAATGGTGATATCTTTCGTCACTGTGGGAAGGAAGGTACACAAAGTCTTGATCGATGGAGCTTGGCTGATGTGATGTTCTGGGGAACATTCACCAGTTTATATTTATCCCCTGACTAGTTGAGGCCATACGATGAGTGTTTGGTTGGCTTCGCGGGAGATCAGGTAAAAGTACAATGACCTTCTTCGATGAGAGCGCGATCAGGACGATTACCATTAGATACATCGTTGTTAACACGTCTTTTGCTTACTACTTGCTTTTGAGGCGACCTTCCCTGAACAAGTTGGGTGCGGTAGCCTCAATAACCCATATGAAGATGAAGCAGCCTTCCCTTGAAGGAGGGGTAATTACCATAAAGTTCGATAAGAAGACGACACGAAAATGCTACAAGAGTAGTTTGAAGATTCAAAGGGGAACTTACGCAATGAGAGATGACCTAGACCTGTTGGAGAGGTTCAGGAAAGGGAGATAAAAGGGAAGAAGTTCAAGCTCAACACCTCGTTGTGAAAAGAGTTAGAAGATAAGATAGCCAATGTAATATCGGAGAACATTAATGTTTTCGCATGGTCATCCGCGAACATGCCCGGGATAGACCCAAACTTTTTATGCCATCGACTTACCATGGATGAAAGGGTCAAGCCTGTGGTCCAGAGGAGAAGAAAGTTCAATGAAGATAAGCTCTTAGTTATCCAAGAGGAGACTCAGAAGCTTTTGGTTGTTGGCCACATAAGGAGATCCAATACCCTGAGTGGTTGACAAATGTTGTGTTGGTAAAGAAGGTCAACGGGAAGTGGAGGATGTGTGTCAACTTCACTGATCTGAACAAGGCTTGCCCCAAGGATTCTTACCCATTACCGAGCATAAACTCCTTGGTTGAGAATGCCTCGGGTTGTCGGTTATTAAGCTTTCTAGATGCGTTCTCGGGTTATAACTAGACTTGTATGCACCCGAAGGACGAGAATAAGACAACCTTTATGGCCAAGGTCACCAGTTACTACTACAAGGTCATTCCCTTTGGCCTTAAACATGCTGGGGCAACCTATCAAAGGTTGATGGATCGGATTCTCGCCCCAATGCTCGAGTGAAATGTGCAGGAGTATGTAGATGACATGGTCGTCACGTCGGAAAGGAAGGATCAATATATTGTTGATTTGGAAGAGTTATTCACAATGATAGCGAAGTATAACTTAAAGCTTAATCCAGATAAGTGTGTGTTCGGGGTAGAAGCAGGGAATTTGCTTTGCTTCCTACTAACTGAAAGGGGCATAGAGGCGAACCCCGACAAATGCGTGACAATTATAGGGATGAGGAGCTCGACCAATGTTGATGTGAGTTGATTTTAGATTCATTAATATTGTGACACTTTTTAAGAATTAGAATCAAGGTTCTTAGCAATTTAAGGCGAGTCACCTAAGGAAAATCCCCACTGGACATTAACTTAACAAGTGTTAAGTAGATGTGAAAGTTCATTTCCAAAGGTCCAAGGTAAAAACACAATTAAAAGTGAAGAATGATGACAAATAGGAGCTGCAAACAAAGGTAAAAAATTCGGTACAAGTGGAGGAACTTAAGGAAACATCAATGGAATGTCTTCCAAATGATGAACCAAACTCATGATTGAGTGCCATTCCACAAAGAACCAATTCACAAACTCAATATAAAATGGAACCGAATTCAAATACAAGAAATGAAACACAATTATCGAATAGAATCAAGCTAGAAGTGTGATGAAAACCAAGTAGAAAAGGCGTCTGAGGCCCAAGCCCACGAAGCCCAAGCCTAAGAGGGGGCCCAAGCCCAATCTATGAGCTCAGCATCCTTCTTGCTTCAAAGGATCACTAGAAGCGTGGCTAAAGCTTTGGGAGATGAGCATCATTTGATGACTCTTCTTGTAATTACTCTTGTATAGTTTTAGATATTAAATAAGGAGTACTAATGTACAAAACAAAGTCACATCTTTCATGTGACTTAAGGAGATGGTGTAGGAGTACTTTAGGAGGTGCTGAAATAGAAAATATGTCACACCTTACTCATGGCTAGTTTAGGCACCGAATTTAATTTGAATTAGGAGGGAATTCTTAATTTGTTTCACTTTCATTTCAGCCCTCTAAAGCTATAAATAGAGGTGCTTGGTCATTGTAAACACAAGTTGAATTTCGAAGTAAAGAAACTATGCTCAAATTGTGAGTGTTTAGTGTGAGACTTGTTCTCCTCTTTTTTGTCTCATCTTATGATGCATTGGGAGCATTCAAGTGGCGGCTTACCAACACTTATCTTGGATCGTCACCTCCAAGTGTCGTGTCCATTCCCAAACCATGCTACAACCACATAAGTTCATCTTCCTTCACTTTGCCTTTTCATTCAATCGATTATTCTTCCTTAGAATTCAATTATGTTTGGTTATTTGTGTTCCTCTTTCAATTCTGTTCGGTTAATTGTGTTCTTCATTAAATTCTGTTCGGTAATCTTGTTCCATGGATGTTCACAAGGAGATAACACTCTTATTGAGTTTGGTTCATCATTTTGGAAGGCTTTGTCTCAATTGATGATTCCTTAAGCTTCCTTGAGTCCATTTATGTTTTAGCATTCTGTTTTGGTGTTGTTAATTTTGTTTTCATTGTTTAGCATTCATTTGTCTTTGATTTGTTGTCTTCTTTCAAATATAATGTTGTGTTCAAGTGTATTAAAGTGTCTATGCTTGATTCAACTCACATCATGTATGATGAAAACCAAGTAGAAGAGGCGTTTGAAGCCCAAGCCCACGAAATTAACAACACCAAAACAGAATGCTAAAATAGAAATGGACTCGTGGAAGCTTAAGGAATCATCAATGGAGACAAAGCCTTCCAAAATGATGAACCAAACTCAATAAGAGTGTTATCTCCTTGTGAACATCCATGGAACAAGATTACTGAACATAATTTAATGAAGAACACAATTAACCGAACAAAATTGAAAGAGGAACACAAATAACCAAACAGAATTGAATTCTAAGGAAGAACAACCGATTGAATGAAAAGGCAAAGTGAAGGAAGATGAACTTATGTGGTTGTAGCATGGTTTAGGAATGGACATGCCACTTGGAGGTGATGATCCAAGATAAGTATTGGTAAGCCGCCACTTGAATGCTCCCAATGCATCACAAGATGAGACAAAGAAGAGGAGAACAAGTCTCACACTAAACACTCACAATTTGAGCATAGTTTCTTTACTTCAAAATTCAACTTGTGTTTACAATTACCAAAAACCTCTATTTATAGCTTTAGAGGGCTGAAATGAAAGTAAAACAAATTCAGAATTCCCTCCTAATTCAAATTAAATTCGGCACTTAAACTAGTCATGAGGAAGGTGTGATATATTTCTATTTTGGCACCTCCTAATGTACTCCTACACCATCTCCTTAAGTCACATGAAAGATGTGACTTTGTTTTGTACATTAGTACTCCTTATTTAATATCTACACCTCCCTAAAACTATACAAGAGTAATTACAAGAAGAGTCATCAAATGATGCTCATTAGCCAAAGCTTTAGCCACGCTCCTAGTGATCCTTTGAGGCAAGAAGGATGTTGAGCTCATAGGTTGAGCTTGGGCCCCCTCTTGGGTTTCGTGGGCTTGGGCCTCAGATGCCTCTTCTACTTGGTTTTCATCAAAGTGCATAATTGAAAAGGAAACACAAGATGAACAAGATTAACCGATTGAAATGAAAGAACAAGACAAAAGAACACAAACTATCGATTGGAATTACTAAACATGATTCATAAATAGAAATGGAGATGGAATAAGAAAGACTTATGTGGTTGAAGCCATGGAAGGGAAGAACATGCCATTTGGATGGTGATTGATCCAAGATAAGTGCAAGATGTCGCCACTTGAGAGCTTCCCAAACACTCACAAGATGAGACTAGCTAGTTGAAAGCAATTCTCACAACTCACACAAATTTGTGTATAGTAACTTTACTCTAATTCATTCATCCTTTTACAAGAGCGAAGCACCTCTATTTATAGTGTTTAAAGGGCTGTAAAAGAAGAGGGAAAATTCAAACATACACCATTCAAATTGGGCGCCAATCAAGTCACATGGGAGGTGTGACTTGCTTTCTTATTTTGGCACCTCCTAAAACTATATCTACACCTACTCTTTATGTCACATGGAAGGTGTGACTTGTTTTTGTGCATTAGCACCCCTTATTTTATATCTACACCTTCCTTTAATGTTCTCCTAAAAACTACACAAAAGTAATTACAAAAAGAGACATCCATTGATGCTCTTCTCCCAAAGGTACCTTGCTCCTAGTAAGTTTTTGAGGCATGAAGGATGTTGAGCTAATAGGTTGGGCCTGAGCCCCAACTTGGGCTTGGGCTTTTTGGGCTTGGGCCTCAGGCGCCTCCTCTACTTGATCTTCATCAAATGTGAAGGAGGTACATCAGCTAACCGGGCGCATGGTCGCCCTCTCTCATATTTTGTCTACCAATGGAGACAAGGGGTACCACTATTTCCAATCTCTTAATAAGAACAACCATTTTGTGTGGACTAGTGAATGTGACGAAGCTTTCACCAAGCTGAAAAAGTACTTGGTCAGTCCCCCTGTTCTAGGTAAGCCAATCCCAGACACCCGTATTTGTCTTTATTTTTCGATTATAGATCGAGAAATCAGCTCGAACATTTTGCAAGATCAAGATAAAGTCCAGAAGCAAGTTTATTTTATGAGTAAGGTAGTGTAGGGACCGGAAACTCGGTATCAATAATTGAAAAAGCCGCCTTAGTTGTGGTGTTTACAGCTCGGCGACTTCGCCACTACTTTCAAAGTTTCATCGTGATCGTGATGACCGATATGCCCATTCGCAAGGTTCTTCAAAATCCTGATATAACAGGTCGTATGGTCCATTGGGTGGTGGAGTTATCTGAGCTTGACATACAGTATGAACCACGAGGGTCGATTAAGGGCCATGTCTACGCTGACTTCATGGTAGAACTTTCATCTGAGGACTCCCAACCCGATCCAGATGACTTCCGTTGGGTCCTTTCGGTAGATGAATTCTTCAATCAACAAGGAAGTGGAGTTGGGGTCATCTTAGAAGGGTCGAGCGGGCTTTAGCAAGCTCTCAAGTTTGCGTGTAAAGCAAGCAACAATCAAGCCATGTACGAGGACTTGATAGCCAGGATGTTGCTAGCCACAGAGTTGGGAGCTTGAAGCTTGCTAGTAAAAAGTGATTCATTGCTTGTCATTGGACAAATCACAGGTGAGTATCAGGCCAAGAACCTGCAACTAGCTTCATACCTCAGGTACGTGCAGATCTTGAGATCAGCTTTCTCTACATTTGATCTTGTTCATGTACCTAGAGAGCAGAACTCCCGAGCATACCTGTTGTTTAAGCTAGCTAACTTAGGGAAGGGAGGTCGACAGAGGTCAGTGATCCAGGAGACATTTGTAGAATATGGAAGCTTTGATGATCCAAATCTGTGTTGAAGGGTTGATGCTTTGCTGCTTTGGTTGGGGCTTAGTTCTAGGGTATTTAGAATTCTTGTAAAGATCATTCTTAGTCATATGCACAAGCTAGATCAACCTGTTTTAAAAGAGAAAAATGTTTTTCAAAGCAAAAAGAAAAACAACTGGTTGAAATCACGATATAATCGGTTGTTTTGCACTTAGCTTATTTGAAGGTTTTCAAAACTGTTTTTGACTTGGTTGACTAACTGTCATAACCAATTCAACCGTACCTGAGAATGTACCCATGAATAGCTTACAGTGCATGGCGTCGGTGCTTCCTGAGATCATCATCTGGGTGTGGAAAGTCGTGATGTGGGCCTCTAGGTCCTCTACACCTGTGAAGGTGATCTTTAGACCCATGAAGTTGGCTGGTATCACAGTGTCCACGATCGCCTGGGAAAACGGCATGGGGCGAGCCCTAACTGGTATAGGAGGGGTTCGCTCATCAGTCGTACGCTCACCCATGCGTTGTAAATCCCTGTGCAGTTCTTCGTTGGCGCTGCGCGATTCCTTGTTGTTTGCGTACGACGTAGCCAAATCATCCTGGAATCGGTTCTGGCTGGCTGCCTGTTCGGCTTGAACCTCAGCCAGATTCCTGCCCTGGTCAGCCTTGGACGCTGCTACGGCCTGTTGGAGAGCGCGAATGTTATCCATGAGTTGTTGCATGGAGACGTTGTCTCCTTCTTCTGGTGCTGATGCACCTTGCCTCGTATTCCTCATGTTGTTGGATGGCTTTCAACATGATTGTGAATGGGACCTAGTTTTATCAGGCCCCACGTGGGCGCCAAATGTTCTCGCCGGTTGACTCAGTCGTCGTTGACTTCAAAGGCAGATGGTGGCTCCTCCTATCTCTAGTGCTTTATGCTCTCTCCTTGGTGATAGAGAGTGGCTCCGCTTGAAACAGAGGAGATCCTACTTGTTGATTGCACTCCGATGATTAAGTTAGTATTGGGCTAAGAAACAATAAGTAGGAGTACCTTTCTTGGGTTCTTACCACCCTTTATATAGGTTGTATCTAGGTCAACTCCTATCCCACGAGGATCTTTCCTTAAGTGGAATTAGGGTTATTGGCGAGGCATCCTGTGACGCGTTGCACAATCTTAGTGCAGTCGCTGCACATGACTTTCCTCTTCTAGAATGCAAAATCTTAACAGTATGGCCACCAGGGTACCAACTCATGCACCAGCGTTGCGGGACCATCTGTTCTATGGGTGCCCTAAGTATTCACGTGTCATGCATGCAGTATATCCTTGGAAAGCCTAACCCTTACGGGCTTTAGCGCCTCCAAGGATTACTTACTTGTGCTAGACCTGAACGTACTATACACACCACATGAACCCTCCTATGACTTAGGTCCTTCTTACGTCTGGATGATAACTCATTATTATTTCCGAGGTCACTTACGTTGTCATTAATGCAACCAGACCACCAAGATCCGATGTCAATATTTGACGCCGATGTCTGATGCCGATGTTTGAGGTCTGACCAGTACAAAATCATTTATGTTATCTTTTGAGTTGTTTGTGACTAAGGGAGTCACAACCGGTGTAGTACTGAATTGTATAAATAATGTGAATTTAGTTATCTAAATGGTAAATTATTTATTTTGAGTTTAATTTGAATATTGAATATTAAATCATTATGAAAATGAGATATTCAAATTTTTTTAAGTATATTCACTACCTTTTTAAGTATATGTAAGAAATTATCTTAATTATATGTAATTATATTTATCTTAGAGAATCTCTTATGACTTTATTTAATATTTTTTTTAAATTGTGATTTTTTAATAATAAAGATAATTTGGAGGTTGAGTATATGCACATAAATTTATATTTTAAATATTTAAGATAAATTATATAGTGCTTTCAATGGGAAACTTAGAACAATGTAGTGAACATTAAACTATAATTATGTTTTCTATTTCTTTTAAAAAACAAAAGAGTACGTGGAACTTAAAAATGTTTAATTAAAAAATATATTTGATCTCCCGAAGATAATCATTACAAGGATATTGAGAACTGATTACTGAAAATATCTCCATCTTTTAATCATTTTAGTAGATATCGTAGTTATGTATCAAAGATTAGTCATAGTCTAGAATATTATACCATAAGCTATATATACTGTATTTATGAAGAATAAATATTTTTTAGGTTTTTCTTTTCAATTATTTGAAAGCTAAGATAATAAATCCCCGATGTTAACATTTCTTTGTACTGTCTTTTTAAATGTTTTTTGTGTTAAATTTTTATATTCATGTTTTTTATTTATCTTTTCACGTAACATGACATACATAAATTTGATGTATAAATTATATTTTTTTGACGTTTAACTTATACATTTACATCAAAATTGTGTTTTGTAAAATTATTTCAATTTGAATACGTTTTCTTCCAAACAAATATAAATAATTAATAAATTATTAGTTTAACTAGTACAAGTTTAATCCGCTACAAGCAAACCCAAGACATCGCGGGTCTAAATATGATAAAAATGTTATTATAGTCAAACAAAATAGTTCTTACCTTATTATAGATGTTACAAACTCAATTATAATTATTTCTTACAGAGATATTTATAATTAGAAATAAACTTTTTATTGGTTAGAATATACATCCGTTGATAACAGTTGATTATTATTTTGTTTAAGATATGTTATATAAGTAGATTCCTTATATTATTTGTGACTACTATTTACCAACCTGATTAATTATTAATCTTCAAAAAAATTAATTGATTATGTTTAATAATTTTTGTAATTATATTTTTATCTATAAAACTCAAATTTAATATTTTTTTCGCATATAAAGAGTATCTATCTGTCATATATTAAGACTAATAAATAT
>Ga0123341_1005165_pt1 | contig 11605 bp, 5 predicted proteins | sample Turbeapinknodule_FD_89959 | JGI IMG/M metagenome (GOLD analysis project Ga0123341, IMG submission 89959) | Root nodule microbial communities of legume samples collected from Mexico - Turtle bean Mexico pink nodule | ecosystem: Host-associated > Plants > Roots > Nodule | place: Mexico: Nepantla... | reverse complement strand
ATACATGTATAAGAGACTCCTATTTATAGGAGAAAGTCTCTCAAAAACTCTCAAATGAGAGTGTGACAAGTGTCACCACCTTATTGGTGCAAATCCTCTCCATTTAGGAGAAAACATGTGGAGACTCATGCCTTCCTTGCCTACATTTCTATTTGCACCCCTCTTTTACTATTTTACACATTACTTTGCTTTCTATTTACATCTTTCTCTACTTTGGCCCAAAATAAAAGGCCCAAAACATCCTAACTACTCTATACAATTTTTACAAGGCTAAGAAGAAGAAAAAGACTCTACAAACTCTTCATTAAAGTTTAATCTTCGTGTATCTTCTTGGCCGAAAGTTTTGAGGCTGGACGGTTTCCATCAACATGCCTTCTTAACTGGATACAAACGACATATGAAAGAGGAGCGCCTTGGAGTGCAAGAATTTTCTGGAACATTTTCCAAAAGGAATTTCTTGTTGAAATCTTATGGAAGAATCCCAACAGAATTTGGAAGGAAACGCGAAAAATTTCAGCTAAAACAGACGAGTATTCAGTTAGAAAATGATCAAACAGTTTCACACAGAAACGAACCTTCCTATACGTCGTGGCAATGATGAATAAAAAATTCATTGCAAATATTGTTGAACGAATTTGAGGCTCAAATCTCAGCCACAACTCAATACACACCATAAGGAATGTCTGGTAAAAATTTCAAATAAAAACAGTCAAGGAATGAGGTATAATAAGTCCTAAACCGAGAGCAAACAAAACTGAAAAATTTGTTTTTCCAAAAACAGAACATTTTGGCTTTTCTTGCTTATATCTTTTTTTTGTATTTTCTTTTTGGACATGCCTCATTGACTGGATACAAACAACATATGAAAGTACTTTTGTAAGTGTTTTCGGAACTTTTCAGCGAAATATGAACTCATAATAAAATTGCAGAAAGTAGGCCAAAATTTAGCAAATCTGGAAAGATGAGCGCCTTGGTGTGCAAGAAGTGTCTGGAACATTTCCCAAAAATTATTTCTTGTTGAGATCTTATGGAAGAAATCCCAACAGAATTTGGGATGAAACACGACAAATTTCAACTCAAACAAACGAGTATTCAGTTTGAAAATGATCAAACAGTTTTACAAAGAAACGAACGTTCCTTTCAATCGTGGGAATGATGAATAAAAATTCATTGCAAATATCAAACACAATGCAATACACACAATAAGGAATGTCTAGTAAATATTTCAAATCAACACACCCAAGGAATAAGGCGTAATAAGTCCCAAACCGAGAGCAAACAAAACAGGAAAACTTGTTATTCCAAAAACAAAACGTCCTCGCTTTTCTTCCTTATATCTTTTTTCTAGGTTTTCTTTTTGGAAGTTCCACCTTGACTGTATACGAAAGACATATGAAAGTACTTGCGTAAGTGTTTTTCAGAACTTTCAGCGTAATATGAACTCAGAATAAAATTGTAGAAACTAGGGCAAAATATAGCAAATCTGGAAAGAGTTGCTCCTACGAGTGAAAGAATTTTTTCGAACATTTTCCAAAAAGAATTTCTTGCTGAAATTTTATGGAAGAGTCCTAACAAAATTTAGGACGAAACGCGACAGATTTTAGCTCAAAGGGACGAGTATTCAGTTAGGAAATGATCAAACAGTTTCACACAGAAACGAACCTTCCTTTCAATTATGGCAATGATGAATCAAAACTTCATTGCAAATCTTGTGGAACGATTTCGAGGCTCAAATCTCAGCCACAACTCAATACACATAATAAGGAATGTATGGTAAAAATTTCAAATTGAAACACCCAAGGAATAAAGTGTAATATGTCTCAGACCAAGAGCAAACAAAACTGGAAAACTTATTTTTCTGAAAACAGAACGTCATGGCTTTTCTTCCTTATATCTTTTTCTCTGTTTTCTTTTTTGTCGTGCCTCCTCTACTGGATACAAACGACATATGAAAGTACTTGTGTAAGTGTTTTCGAAACTTTTCAGCACAATATGAACTCAGAATAAAATTGTAGAAACTAGGGCCAAATTTTGCAAATCTAGAAAGAGGAGCGCCTTGGAGTGGAAGATGTTTATGGAACATTTTCCAAAACGAATTTCTTGCTGAAATTTTATGCAAGAGTCCTAACAGAATTAGGGATGAAACGCGATAGATTTAGCTCAAATGGACGAGTATTCAACTAGGAAATGATCAAACTGTTTCACACATAAACGAACCTTCCTTTCAGTCGTGGCAGTGATGAATAAAAAATTCATTGCAAATCTTGTGGAAAGAAATTGAGGCCTAAAACTCAGCCACAACACAATAAGGAATGTCTGGTAAAAATTTCAAATCTAACACCAAAGGAAGAAGGCGTAATAAGTCCTTGACCGAGAGCAAACAAAATTAGAAAACTTGTTTTTCCGAAAACAGAACGTCCTGGCTTTTCTTTCTTATTTATTTTTCTGTGTTTTCTTTTTGGACGTGCCTCCTTGACTAGATACATACGACATATGAAATTACTTGTGTGTTTTCGGAACTTTTCAGCGAAATATAAACTCAGAATAAAATTGGAGAAACTCATGTGAAATTTTGCAAATCTGGAAAGAGCAGCGCCTTGGAGTGCAAGAAGTGTCTCGAAAATTTTCCAAAAAGAATTTCTTGAGGAAATTTTATGGAAGAATCCCAATAGAATTTGGGACGACACTTGAAAAATTTCAACTCCAACAGACCAATATTCAGTTGGAAAATGATCAAACAGTTTCATACAAAAATGAACCTTCATTTCAATCGTGGCAATGATGACTAAAAAAATCATTGCAAATCTTTGGAACGAATTTAGGGCTCAAATATCTACCACAACTTAATACTGAAAATAAGGAATGTTTAGTAAAATTTTCAAATGAAAACACCCTACGAATAAGGCATAATAAGTCCTAAACCGAGAGCAAACAAAATTAGAAAACTTGTTTTTCTGAAAACAGAATCTCCAAGCTTTTCTTCCTTAGATATTTTTTTGTGTTATCTATTTGGACGTGCCTCCTTGACTATATACAAACGACATATGAAAGTACTTTTGTAAGTGTTTTCAAAACTTTTTAGCGCAATATGAACTCAATAAAATTGAAGAAACAAGGGCAAAATATTGCAAATCAGGAAAAAGCAGCTCCATGGAATGAAATAAGTTTGTAGAAAATTTTCAAAAATATTTTCTTGCTGAAATCTTATGGAAGAGTCCTAAATGAATTTGGGACGAAACTAGAGTGATTTCAGCTCAAAAGGACGAGTAGTCAGTTAGGAAATGATCAAACAGTTTCACACAGAAACGAACCTTCCTTTCAGTCGTGGCAATGATGAATAAAAAATTCATTGCAAATCTTGTGGAACAGATTTGGGCTAAAAACTCATCCATAACTCAATAAACACAATAAGAAATGTTTGGTAAAAATTTCAAATCTAAACACCAAAGGAATAAGGCGTAATAAGTCCCTGACCGAGGGCAAACAAAATTGGAAAACTTTTTTTTTCGGAAAATAGACGTCCTGGCTTTTCTTTCTTATATCTTTTTCTGTGTTTTCTTTTTGGACGTGCCTCCTTGACTGGATACAAATGACATATGAAATTACTTGTGTAAGTTTTTTCGGAACTTTTCAGCGTAATATGAACTTAGAATAAAATTATAGAAACTTGGGTTCAAGTCAAGAAAGAGGAGCGCTATGGAGTGTGAGAAGTGTCTGGAAGATTTTCCAAGAAGAATTTCTTGGGGAAATTTTATGGAAGAATCCCAACAGAATTTGGTACGACACTCGACAAATTTCAGCTCAAACAGACCAGTATTCAGTTAGAAAATGAGCAAACAGTTTCACCACAGAAATGAACCTTCATTTCAATCGTGGCAATGATGAATAAAAAGTTCATTGCAAATCTTGTGGAACGAATTTAAGGCTCAAATATTTGCCACAACTCAATACACACAATAAGGAATGTCTAGTAAAAATTTCAAATCAAAACACACAAGGAATAAGGCGTAATAAGTCCAGGACCGAGAGCAAACAACAGTGGAAAACTTGTTTTTCTGAAAACAGATCGTCTAGGCTTTTCTTCCTTGGATCTTTTTACGTGTTTTCTTCTTGTACGTTCCTCCTTGACTGGATACAAACTACATATCAATGTACTTGTGCAAGTGTTTTTGAAACTTTTCAGCGCAAAATGAACTCAAAATAAAATTGTAGATACTAGGGCAAAATTCGCAAATTTGGAAAGAGGAGTGCCTTGGAGTGCAAGAAGTTTCTGGAACATTTTGAAAAAAAGAATTTATTTTTGAAATCTTATGAAAGAATCCCTTAAGAATTTCGTACGAAACGCGACAAATTTCAGCTCACACGAACGAGTATTCAGTTAGAAAATCATCAAACAGTTTCTCACAAAAACAAACCTTCCTTTCAATCGTGACAATGATGAATCAATAATTCATTGCAAATATTTTAGAACGATTTTGAGGCTCAAATCTTAGCCATAACTCAATACACACAATAAGGAATGTCTGGTAGAAATTTCAAATCAAAACACCCAAGGAATAATGTGTAATAAGTCTTAGACCAAGAGCAAACAAAACTGGAAAACTTGTTATTCTGAAAACAGAACGTCCTCGCTATTTTTCCTTATATCTTTTTCTGTGTTTTCTTTTTGGACGTGCCTCCTTCACTGGATACAAACGACATATGAAAGTAGTTGGGTAAGTGTTTTCGAAAATTTTCAGCACAATATGAACTCACAATAAAATTGCAGAAACTAGGGCAAAATTTGGTAAATCTGGAAAGAGGAGCGTCTTGGAGTGCAAGAAGTTTCTGGATCAGTTTCCAAAAGGAATTTCTTGTTAAGATCTTATGGAAGAATCCCAATAGAATTTGGGACGAAACGCAACAAATTTTAGATCAAACGGACAAATATTCAGTTAGAAAATTATCAAAAAGTTTCACATAGAAACAAAACCTTTCTTTTAGTCGTGGCAATGATGAATAAAAAATTCATTGAATATCTTGTGGAACAAATTTGAGGCTCAAATCTCAGTCAAAAACTCAATAAACACATTACGCAATGTCTTGTAAAAATTTCAAATCAAAACACCACGGACTAAGGCGTAATAAGTCCTGGACCGAGAGCAAACAAAACTGGAAGACACATTCTTCCGAAAACAGAATGTCCTAGCTTTTCTATCTTATATCTTATATCTGTGTTTTTTTTTTTTGGACGTGGTTCCTTGACTGGATACAAATGACATAAGAAAGTACTTGTGTAAGTGTTTTCGAAACTTTTCAGATCAAAATAAAATTGCGGAAACTAGGGAAAAATTTTGCAAATCTGGAAAGAGAAGTGCCTTGGAGTGTAAGAAGTTTATGGAACATTTTCCAAAACGAATTTCTTGGTGAAATTTTATGGCAGAGTCCTTACAGAATTTGGGACGAAACGCGAAAAATTTTAGCTCAAACGAACGAGTATTCAATTAGGAAATCATCAAACAGTTTGCCACACAAACTAACCTTCCTTTCAATCGTGGCAATGATGAATAAAAAAATCATTGCAAATATTGTTAAACGAATTTGAGGCTCAAATATCCGCCACAACTCAATACACACAATAAGGATTGTCTGGTAAAAATTTCAAATCAAAACACTCAAGGAATAAGGCGTAATAAGTCCTCGACCTAGAGCAAAAAATACTGGAAAACTTATTTTTCTGAAAACAGAACGTCCAGGCTTTTCTTCCTTAGATCTTTTTATATGTTTTCTTTTTTGGACCTGTCTCCTTGACAGGATAAAAACGACATATGAAAGTTCTTGTATAAATGTTTTCAAAACTTTTTAGCACAATATGAACTCATAATAAAATTGCAGAAACAAGGGCAAAATTTTGCAAATCTGGAAAGAGGAGCTCCTTCGAGTGAAAGAAGTTTCTGGAACATTTTCCAAAAAGAATTTCTTGCTAAAATCTTATGGAATATTCCTAACAGAATTTGGGGCGAAACGTGACAAATTTCAGGTCAAACGGACGAGTACTCAGTTAGGAAATGATCAAACAGTTTCACACAGAAACAAACCTTCCTCTCAGTTGGGGCAATGATGAATAACAAAGTCATTGCAAATCTTGCGAAATGAATGTGAGGCTCAAAACTCGCCACAACTTAATACACACAATAAGGAATGTCTGGTAAAAATTTTAAATCTAAACACCAAAGGAATAAGGCGTATGAAGTCCCTGACCGAGAGCAAACAAAAATGGAATACTTGTTTTTTCGAAAACAAAAAGTCCTGGCTTTTCCTTCTTATATCTTTTACTGTGTTTTCTTCTAGGACGTGCCTCCTTGACTGGATACAAATGACATATGAAATTACTTGTGTAAGTTTTTTCGGAACTTTTTAGCGTAATATGAACTCAGAATAAAATTGCAGAAACTTGGGCGAAATTTGGCATATCAGGAAAGAGGAGCGCCTTGGAGTGCAAGAAGTGTATAGAACATTTTCCAAAAATAATTTCTTGTGGAAATTTTATGGAAGAATCCAAAAATAATTTAGGACGACACTCAAGAAATTTCAACTAAAACGGACGAGTATTCAGTTAGAAAATGATCAAATAGTTTCTCACAGAAATGAACCTTCATTTCAATCGTGGCAATGATGAATAAAATATTGATTGAAAATCTTGTGGAATGAATTTGATGCTTAAATCTCAGCCACAACTCAATAAGGAATGTCTAGTAAAAATTTCATATCAAAACTCCCAAGGAATAAGGCGTAATAAGTCTCGGACCAAGAGCAAACAAAACTAGAAAACTTGTTTTTCCAAAAACAGAACGTCCTGGCTTTTCTTCCTTATATATTTTTTCTGTCTTTTCTTTTTGGACGTGGTTCCTTGACTCGATACAAACGACATATGAAAGTACTTGTGTAAGTGTTTTTGGAAATTTTAGCGCAAAATGAACTCAAAATAAAATTGCATAAACTACGGCAAAATTTTGCAAATCTGGAAAGAGGATCCCCTTGGAGTGCAAGAAGTTTATGAAACATTCTCCAAAAATGATTTCCTTGTTGAGATCTTATGGAAGAATCCCAAGAGAAATTGGGACGAAACGCAACAAATTTCAGCTAAAACGAATGAGTATTCAGTTAGAAAATGATAAAACAGATTCACACAGGAACGAACCTTCCTTTCAATCGTGGCAATGATGAATAAAAAATTCATTGCAAATCTGAAGGAACAAATTAGAGGCTCAAATCTTAGCCACAACTCAATACCCACAATAAGGAATGTCTGGTAAAAATTTCAAATTAAAACACCCAAGGAATAAGGCGTAATAAGTTTCGGATCAAGAGCAAACAAAACTGAAAAATTTGATTTCCGAAAACAGAACGTCCTGCCTTTTCTTCCTTATATCTTTTTTCTGTATTTTTTTTTGGACGTGCCTTCTTGACTGGATACAAACGATATATGAAAGTACCTATGTAAGTGTTTTCGAACTTTTCAGCTCAAAATGAACTCAGTATAAAGTTGCAAAAAGTAGGGAGAAATTTCACAAATTAGGAAATTGGAGCGCCTTGGAGTGCATGAAGTTTCTGGAACATTTTCCAATAAGAATTTCTTGTGGAAATTTTATGGAATAATCCCAAAAGAATTTAGGACGACACTCGATAAATTTCAGCTAAAGTATTCAGTTAGAAAATGATCAAACAATTTTACACAGAAATGAACCTTCATATCATTCGTGGCAACGATGAATAAAAAATTCATTGCAAATCTTGTGGAACGAAGTTGAGGTTCAAATCTCAACCACAACTCAATACACACAATAAGGAATGTCTGGTAAAAATTTCAAATCAAAAGACCTAAGGAATTGTTCCTGCCGGTTGACTTGAAATGCCTTTGTGCGCCTACGTCACTCCTTCGTCCAGAATCTTTGTGTTCGCACGTGTCGTTCCTGTGATGAATTCGTGAAAACACAAAGACAAGGGGCACCCTCGAGGCCGTTTGCACTCTGACGCTCAAGTCAGTACTAGGGCTAGGAAACACCAAAATTGTGTAACCGTCGTTGTGTGTGTTAAGCGGCGTAAGGGAATAGCGTACCTTGCCAAGTCTGTTTACCTTACTATTTATAGACTGAAACTAGGGTTTCCTCTTGACCCGAAATGGGCCTTTCTGATGGGACAGGCCCAACAGTGTTGTTACCTTACTCTTAGGATAACCTAGTGCTTGGGGTCCCTAACTGGAGTGCAACCTCTGACGGGGTGACCACCTGGGCGCCTCCTCGTGCACCTGATCTCTGGGGTCACCCGCCTCTGGGAGTGCCCTAGTTGTTCACGTGCCATGCATGCAGCTCACCCTTGGAACGCGACCCTTACGAGTCATATCTTTCCAGTGGCTCTACACTTTGTGTTACGCCTAAACACGTCATCCACTCTACACGCATGGACCCTCGTGATATAGACTTCTCCTTTACTGATAACTGGTGTTTGGTCTGGGATCCACCTCACGTGGCCCAGCTCTACTGTTTGGGTTCCTGATGTCCGATCTCTCCACACTGTCTAATGGCACGTCGGTACATGTTGATGACCGGTGTCTGACCACTCTTTGGCTCCTTGACAGACGTGTTTCGTGGGATACTGGCTCACACCGCTCGTGGGACCCGCTCACGTGGCACCAACATTACCAGTGGTCAACAACGCCCAAAGACTGGTCGGTACAGGAATAAAGCGTAATAAGTCTCGGACCGAGAGCAAACAAAACTAGAAAACTTGTTTTTCTGAAAACAGAACGTCATGGCTTTTCTTCCTTATATCTTTTTCTATGTTTTCTTTTTTTGACGTGCCTCCTTGACTGGATACAAATGACATGTGCAAGTATTTGTGTAAGTATTGTCGTAACTTTTACGCGTAATATGAACTCAGAATAAAATTTTAGAAACTATGGCAAAATTTTGCAAATCTGGAAAGAGGAGCCTGTTGGAGTGCAAGAAGTTTCTGGAACATTTTACAAAAAGAATTTCGTGTTGAGATCTTAAGGAAGAATCCCAACAGAATTTGGGATGAAATGCGACAAATTTCAGCTCAAACGGACGAGTATTCAGTTAGAAAATGATCAAACAGATTCACACAGAAACAAATCTTCCTTTGAGTCGTGGCAATGATAAATAAAAAATTCATTACAAATCTGGTGGAACGAGTTTGAGGGTCAAATCTCAGCCACAACTCAATACAGACAATAAGGAATGTCTGGTAAAATTTTCAAATCTAAACACCGAAAGAATAAAGCATAATAAGTCGCAGACTGAGAGGAAACAAAATTGGAAAACTTGTTTTTCCGAAAACTGATCGTTGTGGCCTTCCTTCCTTATATATTTTTCTGTGTTTTCTTTTTGGACGTGCCTCCTTGACTGAATACGACATATGAAAGTTCTTGCGTAAGTGTTTTTTGGAACTTTTCTGCGTAATATGAACCCAAAATAAAATTGCATAAATTAGGCAAAATTTTGCAAATCTGGAAAGAGGAGCGTCTTGGAGTGAAAGAAGTTTCTGTAACATTTTACAAAAAGAATTTCTTGTTGAAATCTCATGAAAGAGTCGTAATAGAATTTGGGGCGAAACGCGACAAATTTCAGCCCAAACGGATGAGTATTCAGTTAGGAAATGATCAAACAGTTTCACACAGAAACGAACCTTCCTTTCAGTCATGGCAATGATGAATAAAAAATTCATTGCAAATGTTGTGGAAAGTTCCGAAAACACTTACACAAGTACTTTCATATATCATTGTATCCAGTCAAGAAGGCACGTTCAAAACAAAAACACAACAAAAGATATGAGGAAGAAGAGCATGGACCTTCTGTTTTTGGAAAAACAAGTTTTCATGTTTTGTTTGCTCTCGGTCAGGGACTTATTACGCCTTATTCTTTGAGTGTTTAGATTTGAAATTTTTACCAGATATTCCTTATTGTGTGTATTGAGTTGTGGCTGCGATTTGAGCCTGGGTTTATGAAAATGCAGGTTTGAATGTCAATTTTTGGTTGAAAATCTGAATTATAACAAAATTATGTCGTTTTAATTTGCGTATCTCGCTCAGGCCAGAAAATTCTCGTTCAAGCCAGACAATTTTTGCTCATACGAGAATGAAGTGAAAAATTGGGTGCTTTTGGGTTTGTTTTCACCTAAGAAAGAAGGAATCTCGCTCAAGCGAGACCCATTTTCGCCAAAGCGAGATTGTATCTCGCTCAAGCGAAAACAAGGTGAATTTTAGGGTGCTCTCGTATTGATTTTCTCTCAAGAGAGATAATTTCCCTCAAGCTAAAAAAACTCAAAAAAAAAAATTTCCTATGAAAGTCTGGTTTATTATTATTTTTTATTTTAATTAAGTATAATTTTTTTATTTAATTATGTGATAAAAAGTAAATAATTTATCTATGTGAAATTTGTGATATATATTGAATTGTTTATAAATTTAAGTTTTTATGTGATTTAATGGTGTATTGATGTGTTAAATGAAGTATGTAATGAAGTGAGAATATGATCACGACATAATATTTTTAGAAAGAAAATATCGTGTTGAGATATTTAGGATAATGTATTGATTTGTGATGTACTCTAAAAAGGGATGATCCTGACTCTATTGATATCTTAGAATCATATAGATGAAAAGTATCATGTGGTGAAGGAGGTTGATATGATTCTGTCTAAGTGTGAAAAAGAACTTGGTCTTTCAAATAGTATGAATTAACCATGTCATACGAGGAGGTTGAGGTTGAGATATTTTTATGTGCATGAATATGTGGATTCACAATGGGTTTGATTACATATGCAAGTCTCTGAGTGATAATTTCAATATACTGGTCTTCTAGAAGTAGAGTCAAATGTCTATGTGTTGTGGGCAGTAAAAGTCTGACATGAGAAGGATAAATTATGAATTTGATAGACACTTAATGGTTTAGTGAAAATGATTTGAAAGTTGATGATTTTATGTTTGTTAATTGAAATTGAAATTGAAATGATATAGAATTTTTTTAGCTAACTTACCATATTCTTTGTTTTGTTTTGTTTTGTTTTATTTATTTATGATGATCGTTTATTTACCTGATGACAGACGACGTTGCAGGTGATAAAACTCCTCAATAAACAATTAAAGGATGTGATGTTTTTTCAAAAATGTGTTTTTAAACTTATATGTATATATTAAAATCTTAAGAGATATATATTGAGATATTTATATACATTTATATATGTTTATATATTAATTATATATTATGATGGAAGAGGCCCCATCACCAACTTTATTGAAAGGCCACCAACATGTCAAATGGAGTCAACCACTAGAATTATGGTCAAGATGAACCAAGAGGACGCATTTTACATGCCATAAACTCTAGTATAGACTTGCATTTTATTTCTTGTCAAAAATTAGCATAGGAACTTTATTTGTAATTTTTCATAGAATTAATTTTGGCACCTAAAACACCAACTCAGGTAAACTTAGAGTTTCTAAAAACCTCTAAATTTACCTAGGCCGGTCTAGAAAGCCCATGGAGGGGGTGAACATACAAACTAGACACACCCCTCCCCATGTGCTCATTTAGGCTCCACTTTT
>Ga0123341_1005164_pt1 | contig 11605 bp, 9 predicted proteins | sample Turbeapinknodule_FD_89959 | JGI IMG/M metagenome (GOLD analysis project Ga0123341, IMG submission 89959) | Root nodule microbial communities of legume samples collected from Mexico - Turtle bean Mexico pink nodule | ecosystem: Host-associated > Plants > Roots > Nodule | place: Mexico: Nepantla... | reverse complement strand
GCCGCGTGCGCGCCGAGGGCTACGCCATCATCGATCAGGAGCTGGAGATCGGCCTCTGCTCGATCGCCGTGCCTATTGAAAACGATCGCGGCGAAACGGTCGCGGCAATCAATATCGGCGCGCCGGCCGCCCTCGTCCCGGCTGCCGAGATGAAGGCGCAGTACCTGCCGCTGCTGAAGGAAACGCAGGCCGCCTTGCGGCCGTTGCTGCGCCGATGAAGAACAGCCTGGAGGCGGCACGCGGCCCGGTCGAAATCGGGGCCGCGTGCAATCGGTCGAGGTGTCAGGTCGAGCGCGGCTATGAGGTTGCCCATCGGCCGCTGGCCATTGGCGCGCAACGCCGTGTCGCGGGCGACGATGCGGGCAGAACCGGCAGGTCGTAGCGCGCGGTGATCAGGCGGATGATCGAGGTCGTGTCGTATTGGGTGTGGTCGACCGTGCCGGCCTTGGCAAAGGGCGAGATGACGAAGGCCGGAATGCGGTTGCCAATGACGGCGAGCCGCCCCCCGCCAAAGATAATGCAGCACCCGCCGCCAGGCAGGAAAGATTATTCGTAGAACAACAAGGGTTTGACAGAGGCGCAATTTGGCAGTTCGGAGATTAACTCGACTTAACCCCGTTTCCACACCGACTCGTGACAACATTCGAAACTAACCTTAATGGTTTGTTAAGCTTAGAAGCACGGGAGGTTCGCATGCACGGGGGCGAGATCAAGAAGGCATTTTACCCGAACTTCAACATGATCAGGCTCGTCGCAGCCTCCACGGTGATCTTCTCGCATGCATTCCTGATCTCGGAAAAGACCTCGGCGAACGAGCCCATCCACCGTCTGCTCGGCGAGGGCAAGATCCTTGGCCTCTTCGGCGTCTATGCGTTTTTCGTCACGAGCGGCTTCCTCGTCACTCAGAGCGCGCAGTTCGGCAACGCAGGCGCTTTTCTCTGGCGGCGGGCGCTGAGAATATATCCGGCGTTTATCGTCTGTACGCTGCTCAGCGTCTATGTCTTGGGCGCCTTGTTCAGCCCGTTGGGCATCAGTGGTTACCTGCTCAAGTCGCTTCATGTGAAGACGACGGTGCATGCGGTGCTCGACCCGAGCTTTGGCATGACCCTGCCGCATGTGCAGTTTTATGATCCCGCAATCTCCTGGCTTGCCACCTTCGTCAACGGCTCTCTCTGGACGATCGGGCAGGAAATCTTCTGCTACGTGATCGTCGCGGGATTGATGGTAACCGGACTTCTGCGCGCCCCGCTCATGGCACTTGCTCTCGCCGTGGGGGTGACCTGGCAGCTTTTCTTCGATCATCCGTGGCCAAACACACGATTCCTGACGGATTTCACTTTTATCGCCCCCTACTTCTTCTGCGGTTCGCTTCTGTGGTTCGTGACGGAAAAGCGGCAGCCCAATTTAGCCCTGGCATCGATCTTCGCGGCGCTCGGTGTGCTCTGCCTCGTCTTCTGGCCCGCCTATCTTTACGGACCCATGTTGTTCGCCTATCCGCTTGTCTACATCGCGACCTCGCAAACCATACGCATGCCGACTCTCGAACGATTGGGCGACGTCTCCTACGGGACCTATCTCTATGGCTGGCCAGTCGAGCAGGTGATGAACCATGCCCTCGGCCAATATAGCACGTGGTGGGCGGTCCTTGCCCTTTCCCTGCCGACAGCGTGGTTGCTTGGCTGGCTTTCGTGGCATCTCCTGGAAAAGCGTGCGCTGCGGTTAAAGCGGCTCACCTTCCTTCAGCGACAGCCTGTCAGTCCTTGAGACTGAGGTCGATTTACACTACGCGCGACGTCTGGCGTTCTTGACCGTCACAGCCGGACTTTGACGCGGGATACGGACACCATTCGGAATTACTCCACTTGCCGTATCATAATTTCCGATATACATCATTCCATCGGAAATAGTGGGGGAATGATGGAACGTTCGTTTTTGACGATTGCCGCGGGCGAGAATCATGAGGCGATACGGGCGCTTTCGGCGCCGGCGCGGATCGAGATTCTGAAGCTGCTCTGCGCCAAGGGCCCGCTTAACATCAACGATATTGCCCAGGCGCTGTCCCTCCCCCAATCCACCGTCGCAACCGGCATTCAGATCCTGGAAGAGGCCGGGCTGGTGGATTCGCGGCTGGCCAAGGCCCGCAAGGGAAACCAGAAAATCTGCTCGGCGACCTATAGCGAAATCCTGATCAGCTTCGAGGAAAGTGCCGCGCAGCGGGCCAATAACATCATCGAAGTCGAGATGCCGGTCGGGCTCTACACCAGCTGCGACGTGCATGCGCCCTGCGGTCTCTGCTCCAGCGAAAGCGTCATCGGACCGCTTGATGTGCCCGACTATTTCCTCGATCCGCAGCGCATGCAGGCCGGGCTTGTGTGGTTCGGCAGGGGCTATGTGGAATACAAATTCCCCAACAATGCCAAGGTATTGAACAAGGACATCCGCGCCATCGAGTTTTCGCTGGAACTGTCGTCGGAAGTGCCCGGCACCAATGCGGACTGGCCCTCGGATATAACCCTCTGGGTCAATGGCATGGCGATCGGCACCTGGACGTCGCCCGGCGACTACGGCGACAAGCGCGGCGCCTTCACGCCAGCCTGGTGGAAACTCGAAGGCTCACAGTACGGGATGATGAAGACCTGGCGGATTTCGACGCGCGGGACCTTCATCGACGGCGTCGCCGCCTCGAATGTGACGCTGAGCGATCTGGCGCTCGGCCAGCATTCCTCCATCCGGCTCAGGGTCGGCATCGCCGAAAATGCCGGCCATACCGGCGGCGTCAATATTTTTGGCCGCGGCTTCGGCAATCACGGTCGCGACATCATCATGCGGCTGCACGTCTGAATTTTTCAGTATCGGATATCCTGATTTATAAATGCCGATTATTTTGAGTTTTAGTGGCTGCTAAATATTTGTAACATACTGTATATAAATGATTTTCTATCAACAAGCCATAAGTATGATTAAATCCGGGACTCGGTTGACAGATCGGCATTCCTGATATCAAGTTAGGAGCAAGAAAACAAAATATCTGATATATAAACGGGAGGATCCGTTGAAGACGAACGTTGTGGTTCACCGCGATTTCCGCATCGCGACCATCGATTCCAGGCTCTACAGCTCATTTCTCGAGCATCTCGGCAGGGCGATCTACGGCGGCATTTACGAGCCCGGACATCCGACAGCCGATGAGGACGGCTTCCGCCGCGACGTGCTGGATCTGGTGCGTGATCTCGATACGCCCTACTGCCGTTATCCCGGCGGCAATTTCGTCTCGGCCTATAATTGGGAAGACGGCGTCGGCCCCCGTTCGGAGCGGCCGGTGCGCCTCGATCTTGCCTGGCGCACCCGCGAAGCCAACCAGATCGGCGTCAACGAATTCGTCGACTGGTGCAAGAAGGCCAACACCAAGCCGATGCTCGCCGTCAATCTCGGCTCACGCGGCCTGGATGCGGCCCGCAATTTCCTGGAATATTGCAATCACCCCGGCGGTACCTATTATTCCGATCTGCGCCGCAAGCATGGCTGGGCCGATCCGCACGATGTCAAATTGTGGTGTCTCGGCAATGAGATGGATGGCCCCTGGCAGGTCGGTCACAAATCAGCCTATGAATATGGCCGGCTGGCGGATGAGACGGCAAAGGCGATGCGCGGCTTCGACAAGTCGCTCGAACTCGTGGTCTGCGGCTCGTCCAATTCCGAGATGAAGACCTATCCCGATTGGGAAGCCCAAGTGCTCGAGCAGTGCTATGACAGCGCCGACCATATTTCGCTGCATATGTATTTCGCCAATCGCGAGAAGAACACACTCAACTATCTCTCCCGCGCCACCAAGCTCGACCGTTACATCACCACGATCGGCGGCGTCATCGACTACATCAAGGCGAAAAAGCGCTCGAAGAAGACGATCGGCATTTCCTTCGACGAATGGAACGTCTGGTATCATTCCAACCAGCAGGACAAGGAGATCCTGGCGCGCGACGAATGGCCGGATGCGCCGCATCTCCTGGAAGATATCTATAATTTCGAGGACGTGCTACAGGTCGGCGGTATCCTGAACACCTTCATTCGCCGCTCCGACCGGGTGCGCATCGCCTGCATCGCCCAGCTCGTCAACGTCATCGCCCCTATCATGACCGAGGATGGCGGTGCGGCCTGGCGCCAGACGATCTATTACCCCTTCTACTACGCCTCCCGATATGGCCGCGGCACGGCGCTGCAGCTCGTCGTCGACGGCCCGACCTATGACAGCGACGAGGAAAACGAAGTTCCCTATCTCGACGTCTCGGCGGTGCATTCCGAAGAGGGCAAGACGCTGACCTTCTTTGCCGTTAACCGCCATCCGGACACGGCGCTTGATCTCGACGTGCGGCTGGAAGGTTTTGCCGGCGCCCGCCTGATCGAGCAGGTGGAAATGACCCATGGCGATCTCGAAGCCGTCAACACGGCGCAGCGGCCGCAAACGGTCGCTCCGGTCAGCGTCGAGAGCGCCAAGATCGAAGATGGACGGGTGCGGGCGGCGCTGAAACCGCTGTCCTACAACGTCATCCGGCTGTCGGTGTGACAGCCGCCGCCGGGCAAACTCGATATAGGGCCCGGCTGAGAAAATCGGCCCACTGCGAGGAGGCAGGCGGGCCGGAGGATGGTTCGCTGAAGCTCCGGGCTTAAAGCCCTGATGCTTCTGCGAATCGACAACCGCGACATGCCCATGCGCGCCCCAGCGGCCGCCGTATCGTCGCTTACTTGGGAGGAGTTCATGCAACAGTGGAAGAGGTTTGCATTCGGCTTCGTGCTGGCCACGCTCGGCCTGGCCGCGACGGCGAGGGCCGATGACTACACCTCCTTGCCGCGCAAGGAGACGCTTATCGTCGAAAATCCGGAGGGGACGATCAAAAATCCCGGCTGGTTCAACATCTGGGTCAATGGCGGCGGCGGTGTTTCCACCGGCCTGCAGCAGCTGACCATGGATACGCTCTGGTATATCGACCCCGAACAAGGGCTTGGCGGCGCGAGCTGGGACAATTCGCTCGCCGCCGACAAGCCGCAATATAATGCCGACTTTACCGAGATGACCGTGAAACTGCGCAAGGGGCTCTTCTGGAGCGACGGCGTCGAGTTTACGGCCGATGACGTCGTCTATACCGTCAAGACGCAGATGGACCATCCCGGCATGGTCTGGAGTGCGGCCTTCTCGGTGCAGGTGGCAAGCGTCGAGGCGACCGACCCCCAGACCGTGGTGTTCAAGCTGAAGAAGCCGAATTCGCGCTTCCACGCCATCTTCACCGTGCGCTGGAACGGCGCCTGGATCATGCCCAAGCACGTCTTCGAGAAAGTCGAAGATCCGCTTCGTTATGATTTCGCCAATCCCGTTTCGCTCGGCGCCTACAAGCTGAAGTCCTACGATCCGCAGGGCAAATGGTATACCTGGGAAAAGCGCGACGACTGGCAGCGGACCTCGCTTGCCCGCTTCGGCGAGCCTGCCCCGAAATATGTGACCTATACCGATCCCGGCCCGCCGGATAAACGCACCATCGCCCAGCTCGAGCACAATCTCGATATCATCCACGACAACACGCCGGAGGGCATGTTCACCCTCAAGGAGAAGTCGAAGACGATCGAGACCTGGTTCCCGGGCTTCCCCTTCGCCCATCCGGATCCGACGCTGCCGGCGGTCATCTTCAACAACCAGAATCCGCCGTTCGACAATGCCGATGTGCGCTGGGCGCTGGCCCTGCTGATCGACATCAAGGCCGTCGACATGGCGAGCTACCGCGGGGCGGCGACGCTTTCGGCGCTCGGCGTGCCGCCGACGGCGGCGACGATGAAAGACTATCAGGCGCCGATGCAGGACTGGCTGAAGGATTTCGAGATCGATACCGGCAAGAGCAAGATCAAGCCCTATGACCCGACGGTCGGGCAGCAGATCGCCGATATCCTGCGCAAGCAGCCGAAGTTCAAGGACCAGATCCCGACCGATCCGCAGGCGATCACTGGTGCCTTCGGCTACGGCTGGTGGAAACCGGACCCGAAAGCGGCCGGCGAACTGCTTGAGAAGGCCGGCTTCAAGAAATCCGGCGGCAAATGGCTGACCCCGGATGGACAGCCCTTCAAGATCCGGATGACGGTGGAAGGCGACACACGCTCGGTCTTCACCCGCGCCGGCACGCTGATTGCCCAGCAATGGGCCGCCTTCGGCATCGACGCCAAGGCGGTGCCGGCCGCGAAGCTTTGGCAGACGGCGCTGCAGCCCGGCGATTTCCAGGTGGCGATCGCCTGGAGCGTCGAAACCTGGGGCGGCGATCCCGACCTTTCCTTCTTCCTCGACAGCTGGCACTCACAGTTCGTCGCCAAGAAGGGTGAGGTTCAGCCGCCGCGCAACTGGCAACGCTGGTCCAACCCGGAGCTCGACAAGATCATCGAGAGCATCCGCGGCATCAGCGCCGACGATCCGAAGGGCATGGAGCTCGGCAAGGATTATCTGAAGCTCGTCGCCCGCGAAATGCCGACGATCCCGCTGATGTCCTATAACGTCTTCACCTCGATGGATACGACCTACTGGACCGGCTATCCGACGATCGCAGACCCCTATACCGATCCGGTGCCGAACTGGGCGAATTCGAGGCTGATGATGGTCAAGCTGAAGCCGGCTCAACCGAAATAATCCTCCCAACGCCGGCGCGAGTGTTGCGCGCCGGCCCCCTAATCGACGGGCATGCGGCCCAGCCCATGCTCGTCGATCCTTTCCAGAAGGGAACCAGAGAGGAACCACTGCCTTATGACGTCCTATCTGATCTTTGTGCTGAAGCGGTTCGGTCAGTTTCTGCTTGTCGTCTTTCTCGGTGTGACGATCACCTTCTTCGTCACCCATCTGACCCCGATCGATCCGGTCGAAGAAAGCATAGGCGCCATCACCCAGATGGGCCAGTCCGATCCGAATGCGATCGAGCTGATGCGCCAGTCGCTGCGCGAGCTCTACGGCATGCAGGGCTCGATCTGGCAGCAATATGTGCATTTCTGGCTGCGGCTGGCGACCGGCGATCTCGGCCCCTCGCTCTCGGCTTTTCCCACACCCGTCTCCACCATCATCCTGCGCTCACTGCCGTGGACGATCGGGCTGATGACGGTGTCGACGCTGATCACCTTCGTGCTCGGCAATGCGATCGGCGCGCTCGCCGGCTATTACCGCAAGGACATGGTGCTGAAGGCCGTCAGCCTCGTCTTCATCGCCCTGCTGCCCATTCCCTATTATATCCTGGCCTTCGTGCTGCTGATCGTCTTCGGCTTTATCTGGCCGGTGCTGCCGATCAATGGCGGCTACGAGATGAACGCCAATCTGGACCTCTCCTTTGCCCTGGTCTTCGATATCCTCAAACACTCCATCCTGCCGGCCCTGTCGCTGATCCTTGTGGGAGCCGGCAGCTGGCTGATCGGCATGCGGGCGCTGGTTTCCAACATCATCACCGACGATTATGTTGTCTTCGCCGAGCTTGGCGGCGTGCCGAAGCGCAAGATCCTGCGCTCCTACATCGCCCGCAATGCCATGGTGCCGCAGTTCACCGGGCTCGCCATGTCGCTCGGCGCGATCTTCAACGGCACCGTCATCACCGAAATCGTCTTCGGCTATCCGGGCATCGGCAATCTGCTGATCGAAGCGGTGCATGCCGGCGACTACAGCCTGGTGCTCGGCCTCAGCGCCCTGTCGATCGTCGGCGTTGCCGCCGCCGTGTTCATCATCGACATTCTGAGCCCGCTGATCGATCCGCGCATCAAGGTGGAATAGGCCATGTTTACCATCATCCGCGACCTCGCCCGCCAGAACATGGAATTCCTCTGTGGCCTGCTGCTCTTTGCCGTCATCGTCGGCTTCGTCATCCTGTCGTATTTTTCGCCCTACGGCGCGACCGACATCTATCTCCTGCCGCCCGACATGCCGCCGGACGGCGAATATTGGCTGGGCACCACATCGCGCGGCCAGGACGTTTTCTGGCAGCTGACGACGGCGCTGCGCAACACCCTGTTCTTCGGCATCGGCGTCGCCTTTCTCTCGCGCATCATCTCGCTTGTTGTCGGCCTGGTGGCCGGTTACGCTGGCGGCGCAGTCGACCGGGTGCTGATGGCGATCAACGACAGCGTCATGGTCATCCCGCAATTTCCCCTGCTGATCCTGTTTTATGTCGTGCTGAAGGACAGCATGACCTGGACGGCGCTGATCGTCATCATGGCTTCGCTCGGCTGGTCCTATGACGCCCGCCTGATCCGCTCGGTGGCGATCGGCCTGAAGAGCAGGCCATTTACCACCCAGAGCGTCTATTCCGGCATGACGATGCGCAAGATCCTGGTCGAGGAGCACCTGCCCTATGTGCTGCCGATCGTCTTTGCCACGACGATGAACAACATGATCTGGTCGATCGGCATGGAGATCACCCTTTCGGTGCTCGGCTTCACCGATATCGAGACGCCGACCATGGGCATGATGATCTACTGGGCCAATGCGCATTCGGCGCTGATTTCGGGCATATGGTGGTGGGTGGCCGCCCCCGTCGCCGTCATCGTCATTCTCTTCCTGGCGCTCTTCCTGCTCTCCATGTCGATGAACGAATACAATGATCCGCGCAGCCGGCTGAACCGGATGGGAAGTTAGCATGGAGAATTTGGTCGAAATCCAGAACCTGAAAGCCTATTACCGCGCCTTCCTTTATGGCGTCGATCGCGAGGTGCGCGCCGTCGACGATATCAGCCTGACGATCGGCCGCGGCGAGGTCTATGGCCTTGCAGGCGAATCGAGCAGCGGCAAGACGACGCTGATCAAGACCATTGCCGGCGCCATCCGGCCGCCGCTGAGGGTCGTCTCGGGCAACGTCAAATTCCACTTCGGCGGCGGCACCCAGGATATCTACGCGATGAAGCCGGAGGAGCGCATGGCGCTGCGCTGGAAGCATCTCTCCTATATCATGCAGGGCTCGATGAATGTGCTCAATCCGGTGCGCCGGATCCGCCATTCCTTCACCGACTTCGCCTTTCGCCACATGAAGGTGAGCAAGGCAATCTTCTTCGAAAAGGTTGCCGTCCATCTGCAGCGGCTGAAGCTCGATCCGCATCTGCTCGACGCCTATCCGCACGAACTCTCCGGCGGCATGCGCCAGCGCATGACCATTGCGCTCGCCACCATCCTGACGCCGGAATTCATCATCGCCGACGAGCCGACGACGGCGCTCGACGTGATCGTGCAGCGCGACGTGCTGACGATGATCCGCGACATCCAGCGCGAGATGGGCTCGTCCTTCCTGTTCGTCACCCATGATATGGGCGTGCATGCGACCGTCTCCGACCGCATCGGCATCGTCTATGCCGGGCGGCTGGTTGAGGAGGCGCCGACCGCCAAGCTCTTCAATATGCCGCTCCACCCCTATACCCAGCACCTTGTCGGCAGCCTGCCGAAGATCGGCGACCCCAGCACCCGGCCCTCGCTGGAGGGGCGGCCGCCGAACCTTGCCATGCCGCCGGAAGGCTGCCGGTTTCATCCGCGCTGCCCGAAACGCATGGAGATCTGCTCACAGAAGGTTCCGCCCTTGGTCACCGTCGCGCCGGAGCGGCGGGTGGCGTGTTTTGCGGTTACGGGGGATCAGGTGTGACTCTGCTTAGCCTCTCGCATGTGACGAAAATCTACCGCCAGGGCGGCATGCTCGGCCGGCGGCTGATCACCGCGGTCAACGATGTCAGCTTCGAGCTCGGCGACGAGCCGGAGATCCTCTCGATCGTCGGCGAATCCGGCTCGGGCAAATCGACGGTGGCGGCGATGATCCTCGGCCAGACCGAGCCGAGCGAAGGCGCGCTGCAATTTGCTGGCAAGACCGTCGCCATCCACAGCCGGGCCGAACGCACGGCTTTCATGAAGGAGGTGCAGCCGGTGCTGCAAAACCCCTTCGAAGCCTTCAACCCGCTAAAGCGGGTCGACCGCTATCTCTTCGAGACCGCCCGAAACTTCTCCGCGGGAAAACGGCCGGATCGGCAGCAGGCGGAGAAGATGGCCGACGCCGCCCTCCACCACGTCGGCCTGACGCTGGAAGAGGTGAAGGGCCGCTTTCCCCACGAACTCTCCGGCGGCCAGTTGCAGCGGGTCGCCATCGCCCGGGCGCTGATCCCGCAACCGCGCCTGCTGGTGGCCGACGAACCGGTCTCGATGGTCGACGCGTCGCTGCGCATGGCCATCGTCAACCTCTTCGGCCGGCTGAAAAGCGAGCTCGGTCTTTCGATCATCTACATCACCCATGACCTGGCGACCGCCTATTACGTCAGCGACAACATCATCATCATGCGCAAAGGTGAGATCGTCGAGCGCGGGCGGGCGCGGACGGTGCTGGATGATCCGCAGCATGAGTATTCGCGGGCGCTGAAGGATGCGGTGCTGGCGGCGGATTTTAGTGGGGTGGGGTGAGTGGTGGGGAGAAGGCGGTGAGTGCCATCGCGCTCGACTCTGGTGACTACAAGCTTGAACGGTAGCACGAACTATCGAAAAGTCGCCATTTTGGCCATGCGGAACGAGTAAACAACTCCAAACAGGCAAGTCGACGCGATACCTGCATAAAAACCGTAAAGCGCGGTAAAGGCAACATCAGACGCCGGACTGATCGGGCATGCGGTGGCGCCAGATCTCAGGAGGGCATACGCGTATAGGTACAAAACGACATTGCCGACCGCACCGAGAAAGGTGAGCAAGCCAAATACAAGTGTCCAGAATCTAAAGGTGTTTCTTTGGTTGCGCTCAGCGACATTCGCGGTATCGAACTTTCTGGGAAAAGAGATGATCGACTTTCCAAAAGATATGCCGCCACCAACTGTGACAATTGCGAGGAGAGGGCCTCCAAATGAGGAGTTAAGCGCGCACCATATATCTATAACCAAACTATTTTTTCACTTCAAATGGGGCCAATCGAGCGATGTTGAGATTCTCTGATGGAGAGAAATAAGTCAACTCGCTATTCGACAGTTGGGACGTTCCCAGATACGCTTCGGAACACCTGGTGACCAAGCGCTTGCTAAGGTTGGCGGACCATGATCGGCCCGCTTTTTGTCTTAGTTCGGCAGCTGCTCGCGCAACGTCAACGCAAAGTTCCGCGCCCGCCTTTGGTCCGTCTCGATGCAAAGTAACCCCACCTCCGAGCACCCACCCGACATCTGGGCCAAGCAACTCGTAATATGCGTGAAGTTGGCCTGCATAGATTCCCCCGGCTATCGTGGGCATCGCTTCCTGACGCTGGACGAGGTCGCGATAACGCTGGACCGCCTGCACAAAGCTATTTTGAACACTGGAATCTAAGGACCTTTTCATATGGCCAATATCCGGCCGGCCCCCAGGGTAAATTACGTCGGCTCCAGACAAAATCAGAGCATCTAGCACTTTATCCGGCGGGACATAGTTCGAAAGTGCGTTACGCAACAGGGGGTAGCATGTTATAATAGGGGGTTGGCCCTGTTGATCTATTATTGTTGATTTCCACTGAGAGCTGACCCGGCGCAGCCAGATATTTCCATTGAGAATTGACCCATGTTTCAACCGTCCCTCGCATGTTTCAGCGGGGGCTCTGGAGTGATCGACATGGCGTTACTG
>Ga0123341_1005163_pt1 | contig 11605 bp, 5 predicted proteins | sample Turbeapinknodule_FD_89959 | JGI IMG/M metagenome (GOLD analysis project Ga0123341, IMG submission 89959) | Root nodule microbial communities of legume samples collected from Mexico - Turtle bean Mexico pink nodule | ecosystem: Host-associated > Plants > Roots > Nodule | place: Mexico: Nepantla... | reverse complement strand
GCTTCCACATGCTTGAACGCCGTACCATCGTCCTCGCCGATGGCAGCGTCCGCTCGTACTTCGCCCTTCCCCCCGATTACCAGGACTTTGCGCCCCGCCCTCTTGACTTCCTTCACCGCTTCCCTCCGCCCCTCAGCCCCGGCCGCTTCCGCCTCCCCGACTTCCCTCCTGGCGCCTCCAAGCGCAAGTACGGCGACGACGACGGCTCCCGGGATGACCTCGCCAGGCAGAGGGAGCAGCTCCTCCGTAACGCTAATGGCCTCTCTAGGATTTCCGGCGGCGAGTTCTCTGCGGGCCCCAGCGGCGGTACCCCCCTCAAGCGTGAGTTGGTGGACCCCCCTGAGATGAGGCCCTCCAAACACTCGAGGCACGACGGGGCGAATTTCAGTAGGCACTCGCAGGTGGATCAGGACGCGTTGAAGAGAGCCTTTGTTAACTTCGCGAAGCTCATCAACGATAATGTCTCGCAGAAGAGGAGTTACTTGGAGGATGGGAAGCAGGGACGCCTTCACTGTCTTGCTTGTGGCACTGGCAGGTTTGATGCAATTCACATCATTGCCATTGTTTCTTCGAAGTTTGTCTAGCTGGTGTATTTATTTATATTGTTAAAAGCAAGGTATTAGTTCATGGCCTTGAGGGTGATATGGGCTTCGGTAGCTTCAGGCAATAGGCATAAAAAAGTTAGATGAACAAGAAGGAGGAGGGGATTGTATAGTATGATTATTTTACGTTGTTCTTTCCGTACAGGTTAACTTTACAACCTTACCATGACAATCGTAAGTAGGAAAATTTAGGTAACTCAGCTTCTTGCTGCTAAGATACAGGAGATTGACAACCAGTTATGTTGAAAATTTTGGAGGCACTAAATGTATGACTTGCCAGAACAAAAGATGCTTTTTTGCTCCTGAGGCGCTCCTTTTACTACCTTTTTAGCTTAGTAGATACAGGCAGACAAAAGAACTGCTAGGATTTTGGAATTTTTGTGATAACTCTAAATTAGTAAGAAATTATGTCTTTTTTTTTTGGAAGATAGATCTTTCCTGTCTTGTATATTTGTACAGTTCAGTTGAGTAGTGGAAGTTCATTACTTTTTTTCAGTTGACAACACTTACCTCTTGGATTTGTCTGGAGCTTAGGTTTTGGAAAATATTAGGTTCCTGATCCTACTGTTGTTTCCTCTTCCTGTAGCATATCGGTTCTACTACTACCACCACCTTTTTCTGTTGTTGTTTGTTCCTTTAAAGTCCCACATGCAATATCATATGCTTTTGTTATAGCCTCTTATGGCTTCAGATGTATTTTCATAAAAGATTGTTGGGGTCGTAGATATTTTCTGATATTTATAACACCAAACTAGATTAAAGTAACTAGAACTTAAGGCTGGGTCTTGATGTAATCTGTATCTTTAGAATTTTGCACTAGTAGTTCTACTACCATACATATCTTGTAATAGTCTGGATATAAGCTACATGAACACCATTCTTTCTCAAAGTCTTCAATGATCCCTCTTTCTGCAGTTGATCATAACTATCATAGTCAACATTATGAAACGCTGCTCAATTTAGATAACTGAGCTTCTTATTCTTAATGTCTTGGAGACTGACAACTAGTTATTTTTTTAACATTCGGAGGCACTAAAGGTGAGCCTTTCCTAAACCAAAGTGGTTCAACTCTTCGCCAACCCTCTTGTGCCTCCCTTGTGAGAGAATATCATTTCTCAGTCTTGCTGGAATTAATGTGACAATTATTATTTCTTCTAAGATGTTTAGTTGATTGTAATAAATCTTTTACAACTTCCTTAGTGGCAGTTGTAACTGTCAGATTAGACTTTAGATAGGCTTTATATTTCTTGTGCGGTAAATATCTGCTGCAAGCTTAATATCTGGTTCATTCATTTTCTGATTTTCAATATACAGACACTTTCCAAATTCTCTCTGTTTTCTCAACATTCAACATTTTTTGACTACCTCTTGAGCTTACGTATACAAGGAGCAATGTTATCAATGTTGAAAGGCCAAATCTTCGTCATATAAATATGTCATTTTGACCTATGGTGCTTCAATAGTGGGTCTCCTTTCACATATTGGCTATGATGGTGACACAAATTCCACCATGCCATTTTGCCAGGGATACACCATTTAGCAACATGGAACCAAAGGAATTATTTGGATCTTGTTGTTTCTTCCTATTGTAGCCTATAAATTATGTTAAGAGATATGATTTATTTATATTAGAGATATGATTTGATTACATTAAATTATGAGATATTATATGATTTAATAGGGATTATCTTACCCCCCACTATTAGATATTGTTTTTGTTCTTTATCATTTGTATCTTCATTATAAGTAAGAATAATCATGTGTGTACACAACACACAAAACTCATTATATTCCTTCTTGGTTTCTATGTTCTCAACTCGGTACCATAGCGTACCATTGCTATGACCTGTTTTGTCACTAGTTCTCTTAAGAGCCTGGTAAGAAGGAAACCCTTGTGCGTGCTTTCTCTATGGATCCATTGCTCATAAGTGCAATTTTTGTTTAAACTGTGTATGTTTTCGGTTTTTTTGTTAACTTTTATTGTCCACAATAGTTCCATTGTTCATCACTAACATCATTGTTCACTATTGTGTCAATGTTCACTGCCGATGTTACTGTTCACTGATGGTGTTATGGCTCTCACCAATGTTTTTTTCTATGAGCTCTATTCAGCAAATGAGCTCCACCACTAGCAGCACTTAGTTCTGTGATGACCATTTTTTGATCTCCAATAGTCATTGTGCATCTGAGCATTCCAACGACTACTGTGTTCTCTAAGCACTTTTGCTTTCCGACAGTTGGCATGTCCCCTGATCATCTTTGGCTTTCCGGCAACGGCTACATCCTTTGAGCATTTTTGCTTTCTAGCTACCACTGAGTCCTTTCCTTTGAGCTTTTTTGGTGTCTGCCAACTGCTATGTCCTCTGATCAATTTTACTTTATGGTTGATATGGTGTCCTTTTAGCATTTTTTCTTTTTGGCAACCCTTGTCTCATCTATCAATTTTTTCTCTTTGTGAGCTACTGTGACCTGTCAAATCTTAACAAGTTTGACTCATGTGATACTCTACACATGCTCCAACTTGAAAGGAGTGTTAAAGATATGATTTGAAAGGACGAAGCATGTTGAAGATTGATTGTCACTTTGAGAAAACAAAAGTCATGTTTGGGAAATATCTAATTAGTGTCATTATGTACTTTTGACAACCAACTGACTTGCATGTTCACTAAGTGTCTCAAGAGGTCTTGTGTTGATGACATTTGTAACAGACTTGTCTCGTGTGATACATATGCTTTAGCATGATGGGGAGTGTTAGATATATGATTTGATTATGTTGAATAGGGAGATATGATATAATTTGATAGGGAAATATCTTACCAAGTATTTCCATTATTAGAGAATGATTTTGTTCCTTATTATTGTTTTTCATCTTCATTATAAATAAGAATACTCATGTGTGGCACCCAATTCATTATATTAATCCTTGATTTTTGTCTTCTCAAACTTATGGGTGGCAAAATAGACCAGCCTGCCCCACCAATGGCCTCCAAAAAGCGAGCCTGTTGGAGATGGGTTGCCATAGTCAACTTGGGTTGTTGAAGTCCTTGGCTCTCCCCATCACAGGACAAGTCCACCTTATACATACATAAATATATACATATACATAAATATATATATATATATATATATGGGTTAGTTGTGCCTGCATGACACAACTTCATTGTGAAGAAATCATGTATGCATAACATGACCTTGGTTATGCAAAGGTGAAGTCGTGCCACCTTGACACGACTTTGGTATTGGAGCGAAAATTGTGCCACCTTAGAACAAATTTAATTAAGGTTAATGATTTTTTTAATTGAAGTCGTGCTACCTGGGCACGGCTTCAGTTCAAATAAGAATACATTGATGTCATGCTTATGAGTATGAAGAGTTACGAGTCTTCTAGTCCATAAAAATCTCAACTGGTTTGATGGTCAGCTATGAATTTTATAATTGACACTTCTGGAAACTAGTTTTGTAATGTGATTTCATTTAGTCTGGTTCTGGTCAGGAAATCTTGTAGAAGGATCTTTGGTTAAGAGGTATAATTGGAAAATAATGAGTACTGATGTAGTCAGCCCTTGAATTCTGTGTACTTGTATATATGTTGTTTTCTGTTGTCTGTATGCAGTCATTTCCATTAGCCCTTGAACTTGTGCATTTCTGTTGTGGCTGTTATAGTTCGTTAGAAATAGTGGGAAATGGTATTTTTTGACGTGTTGTAACTATGGAGTGATTTGATGATTCCTTAGGATCTGATGGATTGAGAAACTAAATTCTTAGATCAGATATACTTGTGATGTTGCTTATCTCGTAATTCATATGCGTTTATGATTATCTTTGTTGTGGGCTAGTGGCTTGTCTTTGGAGCAATTTTGGTTGCCATATAACATGGCTAGAGCTCTTATGTTTTCCAATCTGGAATTTGTAGAACTTCTGCTTCATTTAGCTTTATATTTGTAAAAAGTTTACAGTTCTCTCTGCCTTTTAATATGGAAATGGTTGTGTTTTTGTTTTTTTTTTAAATAGTGTTACTTGGTTTAGATGTTGGGCCTTGGAGCAACAATATATAACCTACGGTTTAGAGGCCACGGTATCATATTGTGAAAACAGCCTCTCTGATCCAAGGGGTTTATGTATATACCCTCCTTAGATTTCACATGATGGGAAAAGTGTGTCGGTTTGCCTTTTTTTCTCCCTTTTCTCTAATGTTGCTTGATTTATAAAATGTAATACAGTGCCATCAAACTCTTAATTATTCTAATATATGAAGGCAACATAGCCTTCTCTGTTCTGTATATATTAAGTTTTTTAATATTTTGAACATGTGGTGCAATGATTGTTAGAGTATTGTTATGTTATTTATTCATTAATTACAACTGGGGCAATTTTGCTGCTTGATTGTTCAAAAGAAATTTATGATGATATGGGCATTTTCTGAGGGTCATAGAGATGCTCTTGATGTAGGTTGTTCTTATCATCTTAAATACATAAGTGGGCTTCATCCATCTCTTGTCTTTTGTGGAACCTTAGAACCATGCATATATTCCTTATACACTTTATCTCCTGCTTCCTTAAGGGGATGACATTTTCTTCTGAGTTTTCTCGCTTACCTGTTCTTTTTGTACTGGAATTTAGCCTTGTTACAAGTCCTAGGTTATGCCCAGTCAATTTTCTTTAGTTCATTGCTTCTGAAGTTCAGTCTTTGGCATCGTTGGTGACTTGAACTTTTACATCTTCACAAATAATTGAACTCTTTTTAGAACAGAAACTTTGGTGATAATTTTCTTTACCAAATAGAGTTACCCTTCTGTATCTCTTTAGAGAGAGCAATGTACCTTTATATTGCACAGAAAGGAATAATTTTTCTATGTTGTCAATTTGTCTTTGAAAATCTTGGTATCTGCGACTGTTTGGTACCAAGCTCAATTTGTAGTGTTGATTAGAACTTTCACGAGTGGTGCTTCTCCACTCTTGGATCTTCTTAAGTAGGACCTTGGTGCTTTGATGTACTTTAGGATGTTGGTTCTCTGTGTGACTTCAGAAAGAACATCCTAGGATTTAAATCTAAATGAAAGGAAATTAATATGTACTTTTACTTTACCTTTTCTGTGTACTTACAGGATGAAACCCTAAAATATATTCTTCAATGCCCTTGATATTCCAACTTTCAGGTCTGCTAAAGATTTTCCAGATATGCATTCTCTCATTATGCACACTTACAACTCAGATAATGCTGATTCACAAGTTGATCATTTGGGATTGCACAAAGCTCTGTGTGTCTTAATGGGTTGGAACTACTCAAAGCCTCCAGATAACTCAAAGGCGTATCAGTTTTTATCCTCTGATGAAGCAGCTGCAAATCAGGATGATTTGATCATGTGGCCACCTTTGGTGATCATTCATAACACAAATACCGGAAAAAATAGAGATGGCCGTATGGAGGGTTTGGGAAACAAAACAATGGATAATAAAATTAGAGGTATAATGTGAACCTCCATTCTTTATCGTCTTCTATTATGATGTCTCTGTTAACGGTGGCAATGAGCTCAGGAAAATCTTTCTTGCATGCATACTGAGTGGACCCTTTAGAGCAGTTTCAATAGTTAGTTACCTTTCCCAATATTTCTTTTAGCCAAACTCTGCTTTAGGCTGATGTCTAATGGAATTTCTTTTGGCATTATCTCTTCAAAGATAAGGAGATGAGAAGCCATTTTGATCTTATAGGATTTGCCATCAACATCAAACTAGAAACTTGGACATTAGAGACCCGGCTCGTCCATAATTTAAAATACAAATTTTGATTTTATTTTACTATATTTGACTTTCCACTAATATCAAAGAGTTTTTGGAGTTGATTCTTCTGTCAAGGTTGCTCTTTTGCATTTTTTTTTAATTTTGCATAGTAATGAGTCCTGTCTAATATATTGGTTATTTCTTTTTTATTTTTGTCTTTTTAATTTCAGTAGTGTTTACTGCTCCCCTATCAGTTTGACATAAGTAGTAGAAGCTGTTAACTTATATTCACTGTTTTTTGTTTTCATTAGATCTACAAAATATAGTTAGTTTCTCTGTAACTTTCTGATATTCTGTTTTGGTATGTAAAAAAAAAAAAGTTTTTTATGTGCAGCTATTAGCTCTCATTGGCTGAACTTGTTTCACTCTAAATCCATGGATGCATTTCCATTATAGCTTTGACAAGATTATGAAATTGTTGATAAGTTTTTTATTTTACCCTTCTTGATTTACTTGAATTAAGTTTTCAGAATTTTTGTCATAATGCATTGATGCTTGAGTTGAGTAGATGGGTTAGATTTGTTAGATTGTTTATGTTAAATTTATATATTCATTAAATTTCCTTAGAGTCAAACTGAATGCTATTTTGTATTCATTTTTGGATTGATTTTGGGTTGTCTGGGTGTAATTGTTTTAGTAACTCCTAGGTATATCTTCCTCAGGATTCAACTTCTCAATAATCAATACAGATCACTCTTGATTTAGAGCGTGACTAGAGTTCATTGGAGGGATGTTTGATACTCGAACAGGAGTCACATCTCATAGTTGGTTAGGTGGCAGAAGCAAAGTTCATGCATGCCAAAGTGTGTGTATAGGGGCATCTAACTACAATCACATGGTGAAAATTGTGTTGATGTTAAGTGACAAGCATGTGTATCTGTGTCTATGTTTGAGCACGTAGCTTTGCGTGGCTATGTTATTCCTCCACATGATGATATAATATGTGCTTTTTTAGTCGAAATATATAGAGAAGTTATTTCATAGATTCATTTCCAATAACGACCATTGTACTCCTTTCCATTGAACTTCATGATGACTCCTCTCCTTTATACCCGGCTTCTTCCACAAAAGGAACTACTAAACATTGGTCCGAATTCATCATCAGTTTGGTTTGTTACATGTTCTGGATCTCTAAAACTTCCCTTCCACTCCACCCATTCTTTGGATATCTTTTATAATTGCACACTGAACTGAGAACTGGAAAGCAATGGTGAGTAGCTCAAAATGGGTTTTGGCACAAAGATACTGTCATTGACAAACAAATATGGGATCCTTTAAAACAGTCCTTTCCTTTAAACAAGTTTAAGCAATAACTGGTACAAGGACATATAAGCCAAAAAATAGAGTATAAAAGAGAGTTTGGATTTGATGAATTTTTTTAATTAAATTTATTTCTTCTGCAGAAGTTTTCTTAATTTTGGTGTTAGTTGAGTAAGCTTACTTTTTGGAAGCCTAAAATGTTTACCCATCCGAAACGCCTCCATTGTGTAGCACATTATGTTGACTGTATATGTGACCTGAATGGAAACATGTCTTTACGGCCCCTCTCTCATAATTTGAATTATTGGATGATTCTTCTGTTTAATTTTAAGTTCGTTTGGTTAGCTTTAAAGTTGTTTTCTTGGTAGATAGATGAGAGTTGTTCATGAATAGATCTTTCTACTTAGATTGCATAACTGCTAGGGGATATTTATTTGTTACCTGTGCATTTATGCATGCACAATTGTGTTCATATCTCGATGACAGTTGATTGTACAACAAGGAAAGTAGGACGTGATTGTTATTAACTATGCTATTCTAGTAGGATGTGTTGCTCTTCATGTTGTGCCCAAGTTTTCCGATGTTAATCTAGTTGTTGCTTAAGTGTGTTCTTCATTTGATTTGATACCTAGCCTTGAGGGAATGTTTTTGAATTGAATTGTGTGTCTGGACATATGAATGTCCATTTATTTATGTAAGTATGCACGAATGTAGCTGTGCATTTATGCCCATGCCTATATTGATATTTTAATGATGGTAGGTTGGATAACAAGAAAGAAGTTTTGGTGATTGTTATTGTAGGACAACTCTTCACTTGTGTATAATTTCTGCTTAACTATGTTGTTTTTGCATCAAGCACCGAGAGTGTTTATTTTGTGATGGAGAATATTAAGTTGTGCATGTGCATATCTTTCTTACCTGTCCATTTATGCATGCCAACATGTAGCAGATCGATTATGCACACACATAAACTACATTGTTTTAGCACATATTGTAGTATTGATGTTATATATAGAGATCGAAATTCAAATTATATTTGTAGCTTGTCTGCATTTTTAACTAGTCAAGGTAATGCAACTGCCTTGATGTTGAACAAGGTGAAAAGAGTTTATTTTTTATCTATGGGTTTCCTGACCCGGATTCTGCTTTTAATTTATATGAATAATGCTGTACACGTCTAGTGTTTTTTTCTACCTGATGTCATTCAAATGGAATTTTCAGCCTGGCCTGGCTTTACTATCTGTCAAATCTCAGTGACTGACGTGAAGTGTTACTTCTTTCTGCTTGCATATACTTTTTCTTTTGAGGTGGAATTGTTCCATTTTTTCTCGTCTCTCACTTTTCTAGCTCCATGTAATTGTAACTAGTATCTCTTAACTCTCTTTTTTATCAACTACTAGCTTGTGAGTTCAACTAATCTCTGTGAATCGTGATTGTAGTCTTACTGCAAGTTCTTGTGTACTTTGTTCTTTTAAATAGCTATAAGCTTATTCTCTTAAACTCTCTTTTTCATCACCTTCTAACTTGTGAGTTCAGCTAATCTTTGTAAATCGTGATTGTAGTTGTACTGCAAGTACTTAGTTGGTTATTTTGTTCTTTTAAGCTAATTCAGTTTAGACCTGTTTTTGGTTATATTATATTATATTGACATTAGTCTGTTTTGGCCTAATCAAATAAACCATCTATATGGATGAGTAGAAATTTAGATGATACAGAAAATCTATCTCCAACAGTCCATTTGCTTGCCCATGATTTCTAGTCTCTTGATTTAGATAGTTTGCTCACTGGTCTGCCCTTTGTTTTCTCTCTTCTACTTCCCTCAGATTTCACTCCCTCTTAGTTTTCCTTGACTAACATTAATTTTGTTGGGCATAAAATCTCCTCGGTGATGATGTAAATTAGTTGGTCTAAGTGCCTTTGATGGCAGCATTTATGCAAACGCTCCTTGTTAGGAAGCACCTAACAAATTCTAAAGTTTATTTTTCCATCATCCTCTCATATCTGATGATACAGTGAACTTTTATATTTTTTCCATCTGATATTCATACATGGTTTTCCAGAGCTTGGATTTATGGGTGGCAAATCAAAGTCATTATATGGAAGAGATGGTCATTTGGGCGTAACACTGGTTAAATTTGCTGGGGACCAATCAGGCTTTAAGGAGGCCATTCGACTTGCTGAGCACTTTGAGAAGGAAAACCATGGACGCAACGATTGGGCCCGTGTGCAGTCACAAACATTAGGAAAGGATGATGAGAATAATGCAAACCTTGTTAAGGTGGATGAGAAAAAAGGAGAGAAAAGGAGGGTCTTGTATGGGTATCTTGGGACTGCTTTTGATCTTGACAAAGTTGATTTTGACACAAGGAAGAAGGCTGCCATAGAGAGCAGGAGAGAATACAAACCACCCATGTAGTGTTTGGACTATATGCCAATGTAAAATGGGATACATGGAAAGTCTTTCCAGTTGCATAGAGACGATTCCTGAAGATGATAAAAGCTTTTATGTATTGTGCTGACCGTTTCAATGTACGATAGGAGGCAGCGTTGCCATCATTTTTATTTTAATTCTAAATTTATGCTGAATTTTCCTGCCATAGTTGCTATTTAGGTGCATTAAGAAGATTTGCATGCCTTTACACCATCTGACAACCTGGAACGCACTATCACTAAAAGTCAATGACTGGTGTCCAAAGTCTTAGTCTTATCCTAGCTTTTCCCCATGTTGGCTGGGAACTCTTTGTATACAGTTTACATTTTTTAATTACAATGGTGGGGCATGGAAATATGTACTCATGATTCCTGCGAACTCTGTAAATCCCTTATCAGTAGCCCTCCTTATTGATTATTTGCAGTTCAGCTTAATTGATAGAGGAAACCCTCTATCCACTGCAAATTCCTAGTTGATTGTGTTCGTTTCCTCTATTTTTGCTTTCAACCTTTCTTTGAATTTGTCGACAAGGCTGTAGAAGGAGGGCTCTTTGGTGATATAACCTAAAGTTCAAATAAAGAAGGTTATGGTGGAGTTAATGGATGTTGGATTCATAGCAACGATCACCACTTAGTGATTCTATTCCAGCTTACTAAAGTTAAAGGCACCAATGCATATTTTTTATATATTATTCTCACAAGTGGTGTTCAGAAATTATTTGTCATAGAAATAAGTGGATTCTATTTGAGTTGGAAGTAAAGCTAGATCTTGGTGTCCGTACATCAGCGAAAGTAGTGTCTATGAATAACTGCAGATGATATACTCTGGTCTGGCTACAATATTTGCTGGGGGATGTAGTTTATCTGTTGTTCGTAAGATAAATAGGATTGTGTTATTTTCAAGCGACCTCGTTTCTATAGTGAGTATAATGTATTCATCTTAGATTTAATTTATAGTATATTATAATTATGTTATTAAACTTAAATGGTAAATACTCTTCACCCAGAATGCAACTTCGCATCTGAGGACCCTTTTTTAGAGACATTAATAATTATCTTTAGGGTTTAAGACATCTTTGGCTTCTTATTCTTGGGATGTTAATAAGCATTCAGATACACGTGTGTGATTGGATAACTTATTATGCTCCATTTTTATCTTGTTAATAGTGCTTAGTTAAGGGGAAGCATTTGGGCAATGGAGACACAGTATTCAATGTGTTTCCAAAACTAACCACTGTTCTTGCTACATTGGTTCAAAAAATATACAAGATTTTTTTTATTTATTGAGAAACATGTGAGCACAATACGTAATTATAGGGGAATGTATTTATCTGTAGTTGAATAAAATATTTTTTTCTCAATTCTTTAACCAATACCTTTAGGATATTTATTAGAATTTGCTTTTAATTTTTTAACATTATAATTTTATATTTCATATATTTTGTTATAAAAACATCCCTTTTTTAGCATTACAAAGAAAAGTTAAAAGCAGCCTTTCTCCCCACCAGTTTATTGGTCTGTTCCCTTATATATAT
>Ga0123341_1005162_pt1 | contig 11606 bp, 5 predicted proteins | sample Turbeapinknodule_FD_89959 | JGI IMG/M metagenome (GOLD analysis project Ga0123341, IMG submission 89959) | Root nodule microbial communities of legume samples collected from Mexico - Turtle bean Mexico pink nodule | ecosystem: Host-associated > Plants > Roots > Nodule | place: Mexico: Nepantla... | reverse complement strand
TATATATACACACTTAAGTACTATGTTTAAATATATTTATCTAATTTTATTTTGTATGTTTAATATATTATTTTTCTGAAATTTAAAAATATCTTATTATATATCTAATTTCAGAAAAAAATTAGGAAGTGAATCTTATTTAAGTCTATATATTTTTATATTCATTGATTGATTATTTTTTTTAGATTTACTTGTTCATAGACCTATTACGTTGAAGTGGACCTGGTATCGACCGAGAGCAAAACCTATTGACCCAAAGCAGCGTGGGACAGTTAGCACAGAGCAAAAGTAAAACGCAAATTCAATTAAACTAATTAACTCCCTCTGTCTAAAACCCAAACCCTCAATTCTACTAAACCTTGTGCTGCTGCGGTTCCTCTTCTGTGCCGAACCATGGCGTGCGTGGATCCTCCAAGGAAGAAGAAGAAAGGACGATACGGCGTCGCAGAGCTGAAAACCCTAGGGAACCAGCTTCTCTCCTCTGCCTCGCACATCAACAACCTCCCTCTTCTCCTCACATTCCTTTCCCCTTCTTCTCCTCCGCACCACGTCCTCGAATCCCTCCTTTCTCTCCACTCCTTCTTCCTCCCTCTTCTACCCAAGCTCCCTTCCTCCTCCTCCTCCGCCGCTCCCTCCGCCGCTGACCAGTCCGAGTTCATCTACCTCACCTGGCTCCGTTCCAAATTCGATGAGTTCCTCAAGTCCCTCCTCGACATTCTTGCCTCGCCACAGTCCGACGAGACGCTCAAGGAACTCGTGCTGGACACGCTCATGGAGTTCGTGAAGGTGGCCAATGGCGGCGCCTTCCACTCTGCTTTGTACCACAAACTTCTCCTTAGCATTGTACGTTATGCCAATTTTGTTGATAACTGTTGTTGTTGTTGTTATTTCGATCTGATTTTGTTGGTTTTGGGTTTGTGCTATCAGGTTCGCTCCACTAGTCCCGCTACGTTTTTTGTGGATCTACTGGAGTCGAAGTATTTCAAGTATATTGATGTTCGGTATGGCTCTAATGTTGACCTTGTTTTTCTATACTAACTATTCGTTCATTTCAATTTTTTTAGCATGGTTCTTTGCTATTATTATTATTATTATTATTATTATTATTTATGGAATATATTGTTTCACTCTTAGCCCCTGTTACGGAAGGCTAATTTATGTAGCTTGTGTTATCGGGACGAATTTGTTAGTCCTTGATTCACCGACACGATATTCCTGTTTATTTTTATCTGCGCGAGTGTTTAGTGAATAACTCATGTTGGTTATGGAGTTTCGTTTGTTTGCTGAATTATCAAGTTACTTGGTGCAGCTATTTTACATATATAAGTCTAAAAAAGCTGGCTACTACTTTGGAAGGCAAAGATGCCTCAGGTGCTTTTCTAGCCTGTCTTTTGTCTTAGTCGTCCAGATTTTAATATGTGAAATTACAAACAGGAGACTTGTGTATTATATTTTTAATTTCTCACCATTTTGAATATTAGTCCATTGGATAATTTGTTTGCTTATCCTTGTCAGATGATAAAATTGCAAGTGCAGATGGCCCCAATGAAAGTCAATTGAGCTCAAAGTTAGTAAGATCTATGACCATTGCTTTGAAGCTACTTCTATGGTTTTCTATTTCCTTCCTTTGTCAATATATGTTTGTAGATCATTGTTTTTGGTAGCCTATTATTAGTGTAAATTAATTATTTCCTTTTTCTTTGTTCATAAACCATGCTTACAACATGCTATAGCCTATAGGCAATGTATTTAATTTTGCAACTCAATGCTGTATGGTTCAAGTTGAAAGTTGTAATTATCTGAATTCTGCCAGACAATACAGGTCCAAGTTATGAAACTAGGAGATGAATAATTTACTTTAAATACTTGTTCTGATGATAAGTTGAAAACGTACTATTTTCAGCATGGAGTGTTTCATCCACAATATGTATTATACTATATCGCACGTTCCCCCTCTTCAAGGCTCAAATAATACATCTGATTTGGAAATGTGGAGCAGCTCAGGTGAGTTCTCATTTACTTGTTAGACATTTGGTTTTTTAAAAGGCTATGTATCATAATATTCTATGCTTTCTTGCACCCTCCTCCTTTAATACTGTGTAGTTAATGCTATTTCTTTCTAGACTAAGGAACTATAGAAGTGTACCTGTATTTTTAATTTGGGTTTTTTGTCCATAGAAAGTCCGCCATCAGAAAGTGACCATAAGCAGCTTTCTGGAGATGTGAGTGTTGATGATAAGTTGCTGAAGTCCAAGAAGCCTAACAAAAATGTCAGTTATTATTCCATACTCTTTGCTAAGTTATTTACTCCCCCTTTTTTTTTCATTATTGAGCATCACGTATCCTCCAATTTCCTATTGGTCTTGTTATCTTTATTTTAATGATTTTATATATTGTAGAACCTTCTCATTTAACCTCTCGTCATTTTTGTCTAGTTTTTTTACTGTCTTTTTTCATATTACACCTATAGGTATTGTCAGCCGCCAAAATTGCCAAGAAGATGAAGTTAAAATTTACAAAAGCTTGGATTGCATTTCTTAGATTGCCACTTCCACTTGATGTTTACAAAGAGGTAATCTAATAGTTATGCTTTTGAAATTGGAATATAGCTGAAACATGGTATAAATTCCATGTTTAAGATATCTCAAGGCTGTCGTGCGATTCAATGTACGGGCAGAAGGGGGGAAGAAACACAAATGGTGGGATTGTGACATGCATTGTATGATCCTAGTAGAGATACGAAATGTGTGAAAAACTTTCTTTAAATCACAACCTGCACTTAAATCATTTAAATAATGACAGTAGTCATCATCACTGTCCATATGGTCTCCATTGTTATAATGTGAGTTGAAAAAGGAAAACTCTTAGTTGGACTCGTTAAAAGAGTTTGGTTATAAACAGGGGAAATTGGATTGATGGGGGCATTCCACGAATTTGATAGTTTGTGTTAGTGAAAGGAGAAATCCTTTTTGAAGGGGAATTCCTGGGAGAGAATTCTAATTTACATTTTCTGTTCCATTCTCCAATAATTTTCCGGGGAGACAATTTAGAAAAGGAGGAGAGCTGCATGTGGATGCTGTTTCACATGCAGAGATGAATGATTAGGGCAAAATGATGCTTTGTTTTATAAAAGAAACCATTCTGTGCTGGTTTGTAAAACTGGATCTTTGTGTCAATGGATCTAAAACTGAGAATTGCCGATCCCTTGATTTTGCATGTTTACCTGATAATCTTGCAATGAGAACCAAAATGGGTTTAAAGTCGTTGGCTCCTATGTTCCTACATGTAACATTACAGTTTTAACATAATATTCATAAATACAATGGTGTGGTACAACGAAAATTTGGGTTTCCCTTCCATATAAATACTGGGACCTTACTTTATTGATAGGTTCGCCAGTAAGTTTCTTTAACCAATAGAGCTGTGGTTCTGGATATTTGTTGTTTTTTTGGAGTTAAGATGGTTTCTATATGTACTCTGTTTCCTTATTCCTAATACCCTCCAATTTTACTACAGTAATCATGATATTGAATCATTGCTAGCTAGAAGGCTGATAGATACACATTAGTTGGGCAGTTACAACATTTTAGGTTAGTTAATCAAATAAATGACGCATGTTGCCTATAAATAAGGAGGGTTAAGAAAGAGGAAAACTTGTTATTTGTGAGGAAATTATGGCCTTTCTAGTAACGATACCAACTTTCTATCAATGTCCTAGTCATTAGTTCATTCATACATTTTTTTGCTGTTTTCTGCAGGGGAACAGATTAATTCAGTTTGTGCATATTTTTTTTTTCATTCTGAACCTTTATTAATCTACGGATCTTAAACATTCTTCTTATGGTCACAAACACCTTAGTTGCAATAAGATTCTTAAATCAACTATATGTTTTGGGTAATGTTAAATGAACTACTCAATTAAATTGTAATCATGCATTGGCTTGATCATATCTTGTCTTTGTTATCCCAATACTCAAAACACAGGTCTTCAAGTTTATTGAAGGTAAACTACTTCAATACTTCTTTGTATTTGGGATGGGCACAAGGAGCATATAGTAGAAGGAATAAACTTGATTTTAGTAGAATACTGTTATTTGGGTGTAATTTTGATTATTTGACGTTAATATGTCCCAAATTGGCTTGGAATATGGTAAGAATACTCCTTATAAGACTCTCCTTTCATCTAGCTTTTGAGATAGGCCTTGTCCTTTCTTATATAGTATTATAGCCTATCTAGTTTTCATATCTTGTCACTTGTGTTGAATGTTTAGTCTTCTAAATTTCACTTCGTTGAAGTTAGAAGTCTAGTCTTGGGCATGAGGTGGTTGTATTAAGATGTCTCACGTTGACTAGGAATGTGACTAAAATACTCTTATTAAGACTTTTGTAATCCTCCTCTTTTGAGCTTGATTTTGAAAGTGACTTGGGACCGGTCCATTTCTAATATGGTATTAAGGCCTATCTCGATATGATATTGGCTCAACTACAATGTCCAATCTTACAAATTTCACACTATAGATATTCAGTCTTGAGCGTGATAGGATTGTGTTATGATGACCCAAGGATACTCTGTATAGAACTCAGGTAATTCGGCTCCTTTGAGCTAGTTTGTAGGAATAATTAGGTGTAGTCCATTTTTAATTGTCCATAAATATTTCAGGACCTTGCATGAGCACCTGTGTATGTTCTTATGCCGTCTACGCATGTACCTGCTTGCTTATGTGCACAATAAGATTTGTCAGAGATACGAATTGATTATTTTAAAAACATGATTTGAAAGTCTTGTCTGGAAAATATCTATTAGTGTTGTCATTTTTCTACTTTGTGAGCTTCGACAACCTACTGGTTGGCATGTTTACGAAGTCTCTGAAGAGGTCTAATGTTAATAACATTTGCACAAACTTTCCTCATATGACATATGCTCCAGCTTGAGAAGGAGAGTTAGAGATATGAGTTGATTATGTTAGAGATATGATTTGATCACATTAAAAGGGAGATATGACATGATTTGATACGGAAATATTTATATATTGATTTTATTCATTATTATTGAATTTCTTCCGCATTATAAATAGGAATACTTATGTGTGTACCCAACATACAAAATTCATTATATTCCTTTTTAATTTCTCCCTCCTTAACATGGTACTAGAGCGCTACTGTCTTCTGTGACTTGTTTTGTCTCTAATCCTTTCAATATCATTAATATGTGCATATTATTTTTATTTATTTCAGGTTCTTGTTAATCTTCACCAGGCTGTTATTCCTCATCTCTCTAATCCCATCATGTTATGGTAAGTATCAATTGCTCTACAAAGTTAGCAATTTATTATAACAAGAAGTTGAATCTAGTATCATGTTACTTTTTATTGTGTGCAGTGATTTCTTAACAAGATCATATGATGTTGGTGGTGTAGTCAGTGTGATGGCTCTTAGCAGCCTTTTTGTTCTAATGACCCAGTATGGTTTGGAATACCCAAATTTCTATGAAAAACTATATGCCCTCTTAGTTCCATCTACCTTCATGGCAAAACATCGAGCAAGGTTTTTCCAGGTAAATCTTTGTTAATTATTTTTTTCACTTATTTATGACAGGTAAAAATAGAGAAAAGTAGAATTTTGAATAAAAAATGCTCTGTTCAGGTGTATGAAGGACATTAATGTTCTATGAAATGTTATATTTTAACTATAATTTTTTTGAGCTTTCAAATCTGGATGATGGAAGTTAAGTCAGTTGGCAAGCCAAATTTGTAGAGATTAAGTGAATGATTAGAAAGGTTTTGTCATGCAAATCCTATGCACTAGCTGCTTGCTAACAATATACAACTTCCTACTGCAGCTTCTTGATTCTTGCCTCAAGTCACCTCTTCTTCCAGCTTACCTGGCTGCTTCCTTTGCGAAGAAACTGAGTAGGTTGTTGCTTTCAGTTCCTCCTTCAGGGGCATTAGTTATTACGGCTCTGATTCACAATATTTTGCGGAGACATCCTTCAGTAAACTGTTTGGTGCACCGGGTAAATAAGTTTCCTTTCATTTGAATTTGTTGCCTAATGCTTTAATTTTTGGTTTCTTGATTGCATCCTCAGTGTTAGAGACAATTTTTCTAAAAGCAAATTGGTCATTGAACAGCTGAAGACACTTATTTAAGACTTGATGATTCTTAACACTAAATTAAAATAAAACATAATTTATAGTTTCTTAGCATTTAAAGTACAGTCTGTTGGCTCATTATATGGCCGTGACTCCATTTGAAAGACAGTAAAAGACTATATGTCATGTTCTGAACTGACTTTTCTGTTTGTTTTAAGTTATTATTGCATTCAATGAGGTTGTTCAACTGTTGTCTTATATGTTGGCTTTGTGGATTGGATTGTTGCTTAACCATGCAATCGCTGATATGTGAGAAAAAATGTTAGCTGTGGCCTATAACACATGATCATACTGTTCCAGCTTTGAAATTTTTTGATGAGCTTTATTTTCCAGATTGGTTGTATATAGAGTAGATGATTGCCACTGTCTTTTTGTTTGCTCAATTTTTTTTCCTTTTACGGGTAGCTAGGACTCTGGATTCTTGGTTAAGAATGGTCGGGCAAGGCTAGGTGATTGAATCTGGAGTTGGTCTTATATGGAACATTATAAGACAAATATAGAGGATTAGGAACGAAAAGAGACTTTATAACAAGTAGTACTGCCTGATCTCTTTCAATATATCAATGAAGGAAATGTGTGACGGTATAAATGCTTTGGATTTACTTTCACTCCAGCTGTCATAATTTTGGCACTGGGTTTCCGTAGGGGACTGGACCTTTAAAATATTCACTAGCTGCTTTGCTTAGTGTCCATCTAGAATGGAATTTGCAAAGTGGAATTGTACATGTCAAGAAATTAGTTAGTTTAGGAACCTTACTTTCATCTTTTTTTTTTATAAGTTTCTTCTTAGGTTGTGTTTTTCATGTCAAATTTCAAAATATCTTCCTCTTGTAAGATGGTTAGGATATGTCTGTTAATGTGTCGAAAAATATTTCTTTCTTTCTATTGTAGTATGATTCATAATTTCTGATATATGAGCAGGAAGATGGTGTTGACGAAGGGAAAAGTGACCATAGAACAGATGAAGGATCAACTGCCAACTCGGATAATGTCAAGACTAGTGCCATACCCTGCCAGAAACCAGGCATTGACCATTTTAACAGTATTGAAACTGATCCCAAGAAGTCAGCTGCTATGAGTAAGTATCTTTGTCATCTATTTTCCAATCTAACTTCAGTCTATTCTCCGCTTCAAATCAGACCTTGCAAAAGCTGGAAAACTGCGTGATTATTTTATTGTATTGTACATCACACACACCACACAAAAACAGATTAAGCATGACATTATGGACCACAGATTAAATTTTCTGCATCATTGGGTTGATATATTCAGATTTCAAAATAGTCCCCCCTGCCTGGTTCCTATTAGCGTGAGTGTACACAACTTTTATGGATTGTTTGATTAAAGGAGGGGGAGGGGGAAGGGGGATTTTGGTTATATATCTTGTTTGGTTCACAAGGAGTGGAGGGAGATTTTAAAAATTAAATTTTATATCATTACAATAATAATAATTTTAATTGAGTTATTGGACAAAATATTTGAAATGGCTTAAATCTCATTTCCTTTACTCCAAATCCCCCAATATTAGAGGAGAACGATAATTGATGAAGAGATATTTTTCTCTCTTCCTCTTGCTTCCCTTAAATTGAACCAAACAAGAAAATTAAAAAAAAACCCTCCTTTCCCCTCTTCCCTCCATTTCACTCCCAACTAAAAGGTATCCAAGTTTGAATTGTCAGCAGTGGCTGATGTGGTACTTATAAAAATTCTATTGCCATAATTTTATATTTGGTTGACCAGGAAAAATTCTGGTTAGTAAACTTCATGACCTTTATAAATTTCTACATTTATATCTTACTTTTATTAGTCTAAATTTAAAAATTTGGACGGCCGTAGGTCTGAGTTTTGGGCATCACGGGGTGGATCAATTGTACTGGCCACATGATATTCTGCATTAGATCCCATAGTTCTAATAAGTATTTAAGAAAATGAAGTCAAGTAGTCAACTACTTTCTTGGTAAGAGTTACATGATATTTCCTGGTTTTCTATATTTGTTTGGTTGATGAGATCTGTTGGAGCAGGGAGTTCTCTCTGGGAAATTGACACTATTCTTCACCACTACTGTCCTCCTGTCTCAAGGCAAGTGTTTTGAACTTGTTACTTTATTAATAGTTGTTCTTTTCCTTTTTCTCACTTTTATTTCGACTGTCGTATCTGGATCTTGGCATACTAACCTTAAATGTTTGCGTGTGCTCTTAGGTTTGCTTTGTCTCTTGGGAATGATTTGACAGTGAGAGCCAAAACAAGTGAAGTTAATGTCGGTGATTTTAGTGCCGGTTCATATGCAACAATCCTTGGAGCAGAGGTGATATTATTGCTCTATTTTTCTTTGCTTCGCATGACGTGCTTATATTATTTGAGATGAGGAAGAAGAGAATGTACCTATTGCTCATTGTCTTGTATGTGTAACCTTGCATTATTGCAGATAAGGCGGAGAGTAAAGCAGGTTCCCTTAGCATTCTACAAAGCAAGTTCTTCCTCTTTGTTTTCAGAGACTGATTTTGCTGGCTGGACTTTCAAATGTGAAGAAATCCCCGAAATGACCAATGGCAATAATGAGAGAAGTACTAAAGATCTATCTTAACATGAATGTTGTTCGGTGAAACGACATCATAGAGAGTTCGCGATTCATTTTTGTCCACTTCATTATAATATGTATGTTTGTTTACGAAGGAATGTGAGTCGTTTGCTTTGTTTTTGTTTATTCGGGGTATATCATAGAAAAGGGAGAGAAGGGGGAAAACATCGGGTTCGCTTGTGAATGGGGCATACGCTTAAATTACATTGAAGTGTTAGATGAAACAGTCTTAAGATAATTCCCGTCTCATTCTTAACAAAGATTTTGATATCTCATTAATTATTTTTGTGCTACGATTCCAGTACACCTGTTACGCCTTTTTCTGTTGTGCTACAATTTTTGCTGTTCTATCTCTTTCATTTTTTTTCTGTACTTCTGTTTTTGTGAGAGTTCTTTTTGCAGAGTTTTGTTGCACTCATCTTTTATTTTTATGTGGATGAAATGTTAAATAAAGTTGATGTTAAATAAACTTGGACATACCAAGACCGCATGTTATTGGAAACATGGTTTTCCTGTTGTACATGACAAAAACACTAAGCAAAACTATGTGAAAAGGAAACCATGCACTCAATATGGTAGGAATGGTCACACAGTAGATGTTTGTTATAGAAACATGAATTTCCTCCCAGACATTAGCAATTCAAATCTACATGTGCCAGTGTTGTCATAACCAGTGTCAGGAAGGAATTTGAAATTGAACAACAAAATAATACCAATGAGACCAAATAAAATTGCTTCTCTCCTTAGTAATATCAAACTTTATTAGTTCTAATCCAACAACCACCCAATATTGGCACAGGATCAAATGTTGCTCATATAAGTTCCATTTCTTCTTCTCCCCAAGGATATGTCAGGTAACAGAGATCACCTTATATGCATTAAACATAACACAAACTGAACACTTCGATTCTTGATTCGGGAGCAGTCGATCATGTTTCTTCTTCTCTCAGTTTGTTTCATTCTTTTTATAAAATTAATCCTATAATTGTTAAATTACCCACTGGACAACATGTGACTGCCACTTACTCAAGGTTATTAAATTTTCATCTCTTTTTCAACTTAACAATGTTGTTTACATTCTTTCATTTAATTTCAATTTAATCTCTATTTCAAAGTTTGTCTCCTCTACATCTTACCAACTCATACTCAATGTTGTTCATTGTCTTATTCAAGATGCAACAACCCAAATGACAATTGGTTCAGTTGATGTGATAGATGAATTATATCAACATTTTCTTGATAGCTTCTCTCTTCACAATATTAATTCCACGATCAGGCATCCCACATATAATGCGATTCCTGTTTATTTGTGGCATTTTCGTCTTGGGCACCTCTCTGTTGAACAAATTCATATTATGCAACAACAATATCCATGTTTAAAGAACAATAGAATTTTTGTATGCAATACTTGTCATACTAAGAAGTGCAAGTTGCCTATTCCTATCAGTTATTCTCAAACCGCACACCCCTTTTCTCTTCTTCACATAGACATATGGAGATCATGCTCCACCCCTTACATGCATGCACATAGTTTTTTTTCTCATCATCGCCATACACTACACTTGGTTTTACTTGATGCAGAATAAAAGTGAATTTTGTACTCATATTACTAATTTTATCAATCTCATTGAAAACCAATTTGATACCCAAATTAAAATTAGACATACCAATAATGGAAAAGAAATTTTCATGCATGACTTTTTTCATTCAAAAGAATCATTCATCACATCTTGTATTGAAACTCCATAACAAAATAGGGTTGTAGAGCATAAACATCAATATTTGCTTAATGTCACTTGTGCTATTCTTTTCCATTCTAATCTGTCACACTGTTTTCACAATTTTTGCTTTATTACATGCAACTTATATCATTAATTACATTCCTACACCTTTTTGTACAATCTTTCTCCTTTTTAGAAATTGCATGATCAAGTGAATGATCATAATCTGTTTAGAGTTTTTGGTTGTCTTTGTTATATCACCACCACCACTTTTTATTGTACCAAACTCAATCCACGAGCCTATCCTTGTATTTTTCTCCATTTTCTTTCTCATACTAAAGACTACCTTGCTTATAACATTCATATTCGTACCTTTGTTGTTTCACAAAATATTACTTTTTACAAAGATCATTTTCCATCATTTTCTTCCTCTCTTGTGGGCTCATCCTTAAGCACTCTCTTTTCGTCATCCTTTAATCTTGATCTTGTATTACCTATTGTTACTACACTTCCCATTGTATGCCTTACTGATGACATTCTACAAATAAATTATATATACTTATTTTTAATGTTTTTTTTAGCTTTACAAAAATAAAATGTAAGTAGGAATCCATATGAGTATATTAAAAAAAATATACCTGTAGATAATGATATATATTGAAATAATCAAAATTGCATATGGTAATTTTAAGGTATTTTTATTAAATATTTCTTTATAGAACATATATCTCAAAGATGTATACATTAATAAAATAAAAAATAATTTATCTTATTCTATAATTATGAAAGGAAAGAGTGTCTCATTGATGTTTAATTTTTTATAATTATTGCCTATTTTTCAAACAAGTTTTTGAAATTGTTTTTGACATTCCAAAATACAATTAACTTGTGTTCCGTCACATAATTTTTGATTTTTTTTTTGGAAACCAGTCTCTAGAAATACATCTGAGACATTTTTTAATATTAAAATTCAGATGTACAATCATGACTATATGCAGAAGTGCTATAAAACTTATGCAGATACCAAAGTTGTTGGGATGATGCATGTATGTGTTTATTCATATTTGAAATTTTGAGTAAGAAAATATTAACAAATTTGAGTAAATTGATGTATTTTATATATCATAATTAGATCAATTTTTTTATGATAAATGAGG
>Ga0123341_1005159_pt1 | contig 11607 bp, 12 predicted proteins | sample Turbeapinknodule_FD_89959 | JGI IMG/M metagenome (GOLD analysis project Ga0123341, IMG submission 89959) | Root nodule microbial communities of legume samples collected from Mexico - Turtle bean Mexico pink nodule | ecosystem: Host-associated > Plants > Roots > Nodule | place: Mexico: Nepantla... | reverse complement strand
TTATTTATCATTACAAAGTTATCTCCTTTAATGAGATTATAGTGGTTTATTAAACTAAAATTATAAATTTTCATTACAATTCACATTATAGAATATAATTAAATATTAAAATGGATAAATTTGTTTCTGTCAGAATTCATCTATAGGGATCTATTAATTATTTCATCCTAACTACTAAATAGGTGGTAACCATGCTGAGGGGCCAATCAATTAGTTGTTTTAAAAAAGAAAAAGAAACTGCCTCTAACTTTGATTTTTAATTTTTGTCATTACTATTTTAAACTTGTGATAAACTTTCAGGAGAAATCTCTCATTTTTTTTTATAAAAAGTTGACGTAGAGTTATATTTACTTCTTGATTATTAAAATTATTTAAAGTTTATTTTAATAAAATTTGTTAGATTTATCCAATCGTACCGTTATTAGACAAATATATAGTTATGTACGATTAGACAGACTTTCAATGAAAAAATAAGTTGAAAATCCCAAAAAAAATTATAAATAAAAATATTTTATAATTTATAAATTAATACAAATTTTATTTTATAAATCATTTTATATTTGAAGTGAATTCCTTAATAAAAACAATAATAAGTACGTGAAATCTGGCTCACTTTCCGCATTAGATTGATCAAATGCATATCACGGGCTTGAGTTTATTTTTTCAATACATAGGGATGCACATACATGCCTGCATAAAATAAGTATGGTTTTTAACGTAAAAACATAATGTAAAAGACAAAACAATGTGCACGAAACAAGTTCTGCATATCTTAGGTTACAGCAGACAATTAATTTGAAAACGATGTTTCCTTTAAAAAGGGATGCATTTTGTCTGATTCATAATTTTTCTCCCAACTTTGACCGTATTATTATGACTGCACATGTTATAAGACGGTAGTCCAGCACATTATCAACTAATAGACTAACAACAGATTTGTAGTGAAAACAGCCAACGTTATACTCTAATCTTTGCTCATTTCATTACAATACTAATAGATGTTATTTTCTTTTTGAGTGCCAAAAGGCCTTTTCCAATACTAATAATATGCCTACATATTTTTCTTGGGAAAATATTACTTTGCTTGAAAAATATGTTGACAACTGCAAAGTGAAATGCACCAATTTATAATTATAATGTAGCACAATATAATTTTAAATTTACTGAATTTTAGTAAAATTATATTTCTCTCTCCAATTATAATCTGTTAGTGTAAAATTGTCAATATATTAACACTTTTTTCCTTGCTATCCCTTGGACCAAATTATACTTTGGCAGGACCAATCAAATTCAGTTGCAATCGCTTATATAGTTAGAATGATGAAGGCAGGCACATCCCAGCCAACTTTATCCACTTAACCGTTTTTTTTCTTTAAAATTACTTATTTCAGAAACATTTATTTTAAATTTAAATAAATTGGTCCTAAATATGATTTTTTTTTCTTTTTATAATATTTTTATCTCCCAGACTACATAACAGTGCAGATATCAGACAGTTTCTATCAATGAAAGGGATATACGGCATTTTATTGCAGTTTAAAGTTTGGGAAATTTTTTCAGATTATAAAAGAAAAGAGAATTAAATGAAAATTTATTAAATGTCAAAGTATGGAGTGCAATTTCCCATGATAGTATTGTCTAAAAGACTACTTTTTCATTATCTTTATAGTCCCAAATATGTGAGGCGCACATGCCTTTATGTCATACCAACTCAAGTCATTCCAAATTATTAAAGGCAATCACTATATAATACATTGAATTTAACAGCTTGGTAGCAGCCCTCGTTAGAAAAATAAAAAAATGTTCACGGGTCCACTCTCTTACAAACATAACTATGTTAAAGCAATTCAAATCACCACTAATAAACTAATGTTCCTATCAATGACAATGAGCTATTGCATAAAAGAAATTAAAAACTGTCACTACCCTTACTTCTATTTATTTATTTAATATACAAATCAATTTACATCCCAGTCGCTGGACCAGAAACACCACATTGACTTGATTAAATTATGGGCATTAACTGAAGGATCAACCACAAACAATAACTTACGCTTGTTAAGAAGAATTTTAGCTAAAACACTGAACAAAAGCCTTCGTGCTTGAATACCTGAAGAGAGAATATATCCAAGGTATTGAAAAGTATCGTTTGTCTTTGGATCTTTCAGCCCACTTTTGTTGACTCTGCAGAATTCTTCATTAATGCACCCGCAAACGCCTCATTTCAGCTTGGAAAGTGGGGCTGGAGAGTAGTGTTCGATGTGCAAGAGTCTTTATATCTTCTCTCGAACAGTCTCGGGAGATGCGAACTAGTTCCCACAATGCACCCTCACTAATCATGTCTCTTGCATTTATTTCTGGAATGCATCAATCAGAGGCTCTTACGGCGAGTGAAAGTTTAGTTTCCAGTTCACAGATAGAGTTTACTTAGTACTTACCATGTTGTGCTAAGTGACAGAGTGCAAGCTCAATATGACGCCTAACTGATGAGGCTTCGTTGTTTGCATTTTGCACAATCCATGGGAGGGCACCATCCTCTATTAGAAAAGATCTTCCACTCTTTGTCCCTATACAATGTGGCAAAACTTTAAATCAGATAATAATATGAGCATTGATTTTGCAACAATGAAAAGTTAAATGCCGAAGTAAATGACGAATAAAAGGAGAGACATCTGTATCATTTTAGTTGCAGCATGCGTATTATTTACTCTCTTTCCGCTTTTTATGTGTAGATTCTGTCAGGGGATTTATTAGAATTTAAATCTATTAAATGTAGAGTTAAATTGTTGTGTTTTTTTTTAAGTTTAGGTGAATTGGATTAAAAAACGCTTATAAAGATACTTAAAGATTATTTAGTGGGTTGTTATTAGGCTTTACAGTTGTTTCGTCTGCAAAGGTTGAAAAAGGTTGTAATGTTCTCAGTGGAATAGATGCAGTCCAACTTTCGTTTTTCTTTTCCTTTTACAGAAAGTAAAAATTCTGTTCTTTTCTTGTTCAATTTAACAATTTCCTTATTTCTATTGTAATTAGGCCGGAGTTGTGGTCTAAAATTCCAAAGTTAGAATAACTCCCTAACATGTATATATAGTGATCAGCGTCGTAAAAAATTGATACCTGAGATAATACTGTTTTAATATTTTTAGATTGTAATAGAACACCTAATGTGGGAAAATCTGCTTCCATTTCAATGAACATATTGATGCTATGACAATGAAAATACGAGACTTAGCAAACTGCTTACATAGGTTACCTTGACTAGATGCTCTTGACTCGCACTTTGCAAAATTCGCTATTCCCCGAGCAACTTGTGCATGAACATCAGGATGTCTACATCTGACCATTCCCAGCAGTGCCTTGATACCACCTTCGCTCCGTAGTTTTGTTTGTAATTTATCTAGGTGCAGGGACACCAAAATTTTAGTGACGGCAGGTTATTTTGTTTCAAGAGAATCAATTTGATACATGATGCCTAGGACTAGAATTACTCCCAGTCTCCACAGATCAATTAACTTTACTAACTCCAGAACAGCCGCCTAGGACTAGAATTACTCCCAGTCTCCACAGATCAAATAACTTTACTAACTCCAGAACAGCCTCGTGAAATCCCTCATAAAGCAACTTCATAACATTTTCAAAATAGGCCAGACATACTTTTTACCTTTTCTTTACTCTTCAGCATGAAAATTTTCAGACCATTTACCAGGCATAACAAGAGCAAAAATATTATAAAAGACAAGCAACTTGATTTTAAAAACAGGTGAACTTAACATCATGATCAGTATCTCGATAAAGATGAGACCAAACACCTTATTCACGCAGCTTAACTTTTAAAGGTTTATAGTTTGACAGATAATTATTGAAATACATTTGTTCAAAAGATGGCTTCATACATTCGTACTCCTTTCAAAAACAGGATTACCAACTAACAAAAGGAAAGTTTTACTAGAAGTTACCGACAATGAAGTATGGTGGTATGAATAGACAGAATAAGCAAATGATTCATTCCATGTTTTGTTGTATTAGAATAAGATCAGCAGTTTACCATTGCCACAAAGATTAGCAATGGCTCCAGCAACCATTCGAAGGGTTTGAGGATCTTCAGCATTGGCTGCAGTCATTGACAGCAAACTAATGCCCCCTTGGACCATAATGAGTTCTTGGTTGGCTTCTGTTGATACAGAATAAATGAGCAGAGACCCGAAAAAGATAAGTAATAAATAAAATTATTTCATAAAAAGATGCTATTTGAAAAGAAAAGGAAACTCAAATTTACCATTCATTGCCAAATTTGCAATTGCACCTGCAGCAACTCTATGAATGGTCTCATCTTGTGAGCTCTTGAGCAGGTTAAGTAAGGACGTGAGCCCTCCTGCTTCCACAATCTTCCCTTGATTTGTTTCTGCAATATCAATTTGGATAGATGTTAGGGCCAATGGGCCTAATAGTTTGTTTAGATAAACCTCATAAACACCGACAGCAAAAGAAAATATGAAAAAATTGAAAAAAACTTTTCAATTAAAATTAGCTTATGCATAAATTACTTGTAGAGGTTCTCATACATTCTAAAAGCTGATTTTTAATTTATGCACAAGTTAATTTTAATATACGGAGAAGCTTTTTTTTCTTTTTCGTTTTTCTTATTTTCTTCTTCTACAGCTGTTACTAATATTTTTATCCAAATAGACCCTTATAACACTAAGTTTTATAAATTAGACATAGTTCAGTAGGAGTTGCTTTCGTTACTTGAATCAGTTCATTAATAAACCAAGCCAAAATATGATTTTAACAAAGAAAAGAAACATTAAATATGATTTTGTGGTGATATTTGTTTTTAACAAATGTTTCAAAATACAAAAACTTTAACTTTCTACACAGATTCATTGAATCCCAAACAAATAATTTACAGGTCATATCGATTATTTTTTTCCCTTCTCTTTTCATTCATTTGCAAGATGAAGAATTTAAAAAAGAAAAAGCAGGTAAAACAACCTTCAGCAGCTAGATTTGCTACAACTTTCACAGCATGGATTCGCACATCAGCATCTTCAGCTTCAAGCAAAGACAAAATTTTCTGCAATCCCACTGTAAAAATATTTATTTTATCAGGAAGAATAAATCCAAAATTGATGCAACAATTTATTACAAAATATAAGTCAAGTAGTCAAAACAAGCATATATTTTAATTATTACTACCTTGCTCAAACAGCTTGGCTATTGAGGGCTTCTCTCTGTTTCCCGAAGCTTCTTGCGGTTGTTGTTGCTGCTGCTGTTCCTGCTGCTTAACTTGAGAAGTGAGAGAATTAAGATCACCTGTTTCTTTTTCAAGCCCACCTCTGTCATAGTGTCGTCTTGTCTGTAGGTTAAATTCCAATTAGATCAACCAAATGAGATTCCACCACAGCATCATATATGAATATTCATGAGCAGTACACATAATGATAAAAAAAATGGCAAAGAACAAGGTTGGTTTACTTATATTTGCACCTAATGTTTTTCACCTAGTTACATTACATTCACACTGTAGTATCAACTTGTGCAATATCAATGTAAATGTTTCCGGTAGATAGCTATCATAAAGACACAAACAGTTCATTCATGGCTTCTTTAATTGTCCATAAACCAATTGATAGTGTTCCAACAGATGAAAATGGACATAAATCATGACTTGTGACATATCAGGCAACCAACAAGTTTAGCTTTCAGATTTCAGCCTACAGAAAATATAGCCCAGAGCCAAGTGCCTGAAGATGCCATTGCCTCCCATCGGCAAAAATATGATTTCCAAGAATAACATTGACATAGAAAAAGGCGATAAACACTTCTTTGACATAGTCATATCAAGATCAAGCTGAATTGAAGATACTAAACAGAAACGTAATTTAATAATTTCTCTTTGTGCTTACCAAATGAAATTGACATATTTTAGGCCGTAATTCTGCTTCTGTAGCTGGATTTCGAATAAAATATTGTGAACTAATTTCTTTCTCTTTAAAATTTAGGTGTTTTTGGTACAGAAGAAAAAATATTTGGGAATGAGATCAGACATTTGTTTGTGAATCAAAATGAACAAGCATGGAAAATAACTGTAAATTTACTAATTAGTTAAAATTCACGAAATTAAAGGTTCTTCACATTGAAAACCATGAGAGGGAAGCAAGATATACCGTAAAAGTGGTTGTCATTTTATGAAACACCTGAGCTCATAAAAGCCAAATAACTGAGGCTCTTTTACACTTTTGATATAGCTTACCTCATCAGCTTCAAGTCTCAACTGCAACAAATGACTTTGTAATATTGCTATTTCTCCTTCAAGTTTCTTTGTTTGTTGTTCCTTATCTTCCAACATGTTATGAAGTTTTGAGATCTCAGACTTTCCTGATGCCTATTACAGTAAACATTTCGGTGTAAAATTAATCCAGATACCAACAAGGGGAAAAGAAGACATGCAAATGAAAAATATAAACATTGAAGGCACAAAAACAAACCTCTGACTTCTTTAGTTCCACCACTTGACTCTTAAGATTATTTACTTCCCCTTCAGCAGCTTTTCTTAGGTGAGTCTCTTTCTGAAGCATTTTTTTCAAATCAGCCAGTTCCTCAAGAGATACTCTGGGAATCTAGGAAAAGATATTCCAGTGAGCCTCAATGGTCAATTGAGGAAAATCCGCAATTAAATAAGTGGGCAAACTTTACTATTTCATATGGAGCTATTATCAGTTGTTTTCAAATTCACAAATTGCAATTTATTTTTGGCTTCATAGGAATATTTTAAGTCCTTAAATCTATGAGAAAAAAATGCCCCAGGTATCACTCAAGTGAAAAAATCATATCATAAAATCACAGGGAAAAATCATTAAATAACAAAATTGGCTACAGAAGTTCTTATCCAGATTTTACTTTACATGATACTTTTCCCCCTAGTCATATTTGTCCTCCACTATGATGTTCTTAGTAATTTTATCTAGTGTGTAATAAGGTTAAGACAAGTATAGTATAATAAAAACCACTACCTCTCCACTAGATTTCATATGAGGTTTCTCATTCTTTCGCTGATTCATCACTAACTGTTCTTCAAGCTTCTTAATTGATTCCATATAGTCCTTCTGATATTTTGATCTTTCCTTCTGAGAAAGGAAGAGAAAGGAAAATGAGCACGTGTACATTTAACCAGGAAATCATCAGCATCAATCAACCATATACTTTGCCAATATGGGCATATAATCTCAGAAGACTAGTTACATCTGATACTATGGATTCACTTACCAGAAGCTATGTATTCGTTAAACTGTGTTTGAGAAACTCTTTCATACAAACTGCAATACTAATAATATATAAAGATGATATGGAACCAACCTCCAATGAATCTACATAGTTTCTTTCAGCATCAGATATTCGTTCTTGAGCTTCAGTGGCTAACCTCTCAACCTCATCTTCAAATGCCTTCTGCTGCCTTTCATGTTCCACAATGAGTTTATCTAATTCTATGTCTAACCTCCTAGATAAGCTTTTGTAATCAAATTCCTCCTTCAACTTTACCATGTTTTCCACCTTCATAGCCTTCAAGAGGCACAAATGTCAGCATTTTCATAATAGTTACAAGGCACCCCATCCTTTCTTATTCTATGAAATATTCTCAAATATAAATTTGCAAAGGAGGGCTTAATATTTTTCGCAGAAGAGGAGGTCAAGACAACCAACAAACAGAACACAGGGCATTTCAGCAGCTACAATAATCTAAAAAGTAAGGGAAGAAAAACGATAGTACACTACTGAATTTGGAACCCACCCTCTGTCCAAACATTATAGTACTGGCAGTCTCTCCCCTATGTCGTGGAGATGGACCAATAGTAATGACTAGTGAAGTTCTTGCTGTACCTGTTAAAACTTTTAGATGTCATGAAAATACATGCACAGATGTGGTTCAAAAAATTTAAAGATGATTGACAACTTTAACAAAATATGGATCTCATAATATCTTTAATCTAGAATGGAAAAATTTATTTTGAACCCAAGATTTCCCTCTCATGTCCATGGTGCTTCAAAAGAGGTGACTTCTAAGAAATAAGCACAAGCCCCTTTTAAGATTGATCTACAAAGTATATATAATACAAGTATTAATTAACGGTGAGTGTGAGTGAGTAATTTATTCTTAATTGTCAGATTACTACAATACTCAAAGTGTCTCAAGCCTCACCACATGTTCTCTACATGCAAATTCAATATATACCAAAATAATTCTTTAATTATTGGACCTCCTTTTCATTCCCTCATGCAGAAACATGTGATGTGACTAATCCAGGATACGAGTGTGTTGGCACCATGTACTACATACATGCCATAATTGAAAATTGTCTGCTCTATAGTAATAGCAATAGAAGAAATAAACAAAAAGAAAACATGAATTCTTATACTCATTGAATCTTACCTCCAAATGAATCACGTAATAATCTAGTAAGCTTTGAGTCACGAAATGGCACATGTGCACTATTCTCTGCAAGTGCGTTAATACACTTCCCCAATGCACTCAATGACAGATTAATAGATTTAGCTTCTTCTAATGTATGTCCTTCACTTCCTATTAAGTCAATAAAAAAATGACACGGTCTCATTAAGCAGCATAGATGTTGTACCACGTAAAACAATCCTGATTGCATGAATAATAGGTCTTTGACATATGGTGATTTTACTAGGCCTAGTTCTTAAATATGTTATTGTTTTATTTTGACTACTAAGCATATTTTTTCTCCAAATTCCAAGAAGAAACAAAACTACATATCTTTTCATCTTGGGTAATCAATATTTACCTTGAGTGTGAATTACATCAATCAACACTTAGAACGATTTTCATATTGTTTCAAAGCATTTATATATCAAGATGTGTAAAATGTAAAGGAAAAATATGGAAGACAAATATGGATTTTTTCCTAAAAGCAAAGCCTCTGCTAATTTGAAGCCACTAAAAACAGGTGAATATGGAGATATCACAAAACCACTTTATTAAATGTACAAACCTGACTTGTCAATTCGCTCTGAACCAGCAAGATCAACAACAACCAACTTGCCTTTCCGAACAAGAGGTGGCTTTATTGATTTAACCATGTGTGGATGATTGCCATTTTCACTTGAAAGAGCAGCATCTCTTCCTTTCACGGATCTCTTCACATGAACCTATAGGATTAAAGTTATATTCAACCCTCCAACAAAATTAAAAATGCAAATATTGAAAAGTGAAGACGAGCCCCGTAAACAAGATACGCAAATTGATTTACCATCAGAATAGCATGACTTCTAGAAGATTCTGTATTCAATTTTGTATTTGCAGCAAAGCGGTGAGCCTCTCCTAACCTTAATAGTTCTACAAAACTCTGCTGGTCTCTAATGTCAACAAGGCTAGCACCAGGTAATGAAACATCACCGGTTTTGGGATCCTCTACGATGGCTATGTTATCATTAGCAGGGTCAAGCAGGTCTTGTATGGTCTCCATATAAAGCTGAACAATGAAATTAAGAAACATAGAACATCAAAGGCAGTGACACTAAATAGAAAGGTATACCAAATTCCTTTTCACTGCAAAGTACCTGCAAGTAAGAGACTGAGATTGAATCAGTTTCCAAAGAAATATTTGCAAGAATATCCTCCATGGCCCGCACCATTATTCCTCGTGCAGCATTGTCTTCCTCTCCAAGTCGTCCAAGTGTATAAGTCTTACCAGTACCAGTTTGCCCATACGCCATAATTGTCCCATTGTAGCCATCCAGTACACTCTGCAGAAGGTCAAAGTAAGGCATGTAATACAAGGAGTTCCACAGTAAGAGCAAAGTTTCTCAAATTCATATTTGTTCTGATAAACATTCTTCCCCATTTCCTTGGGCCAAGATACATGCACCAAAATAAATGTAAAGATTGATTCTTGAGGAAATCAATAATGAGGAGCTCAAGAAAGTAGGAAAATCCCAAGCAAGAAGTCACACGGTTAACCCACAACACTTTACTCAAACTAGTTTTTAATTGCTGAATACTAAAATGTACATGTTCCGATCAATTATACACAAAGCAAAGCAATTAAATTTCTACCAAAGACACTGAAACCACTTGTTCTTGCACCCTCAACATCAATGGACTAATGAATACCCACCTCCACAACAGGCCTGGCCACAACTTCATAAACACGTTTTTGTGAGGAAAATTCGGTTAGCACCTCATCAAACTCATAGGTATCTGCATCCCAATTGTTTTTCCGAAGTTTCAACCTCTTGAGCTGCAAATAAACCAGACAAACAAATATGATTTACATTCCAACAGACGCACAAAGAGACGAAAAGCAACAACAACATAGCTCTCAGACAAACAAAGAGATTTCAACTAAGTCACGGAATATATGTACCATACCTCTGGCTGCAGTTCCACACAGTCAGCGAAGTCAGCATCCGCCACTGATTCCTCCGCGTTCCGTGGCCGCAATCTAACAGCCACTCTAACTCTTCCAGGAACTTCACAACAAGCACGTTGATGTCAGGACCAAACCAAAGTGAGAACAACAACAACAACATTACTAGTAATTAAGCTTCAGTAAAATCTATCCGTCTATTCACACAACGGTTTATGCATTTCTCTCACCAAACTAAGGGATCCGAAAGATTTGTCCTCCAGAAGCAGAAAAAACATTTATTCCTAACTAGGAATCGGAACATGTCATACAATCACGGAATAAAATCATAACTGACAATTACCGATCACAAGCAGAAAATGCACAGAAAATAAAAGAAAAAGGGAAAAACAACGAAACGAAGATCTCAGAGAGAGAGAGAGAGAGGTGACCTGCAGCGTGGTCCTTGCCGGTGCTATTACGGCGTTGCACAGGCTTTGACTTGACGTGAGGTTTGAGAGAGGCTCTGTGAGTGTGCGTGCCATTCCTGTGACCGTTACCACCCTGAGAGGTGGCCATTTCTGTTTGAAAAATTCTCTCAAGATAAGAGGGTTTGGTATGTGTTGTTCATTGAAGAAACAAAAATATGGTTACTATTGTGGTCTTTGTAGCATTGCAGTGCAGTGCTTGAATTACAAGAGATGTGACTGGCATAATAAATTCTGCCTCTAAGCTTATTCTTGACTTCCTACTCACACACACGTAGTTGCGGACAGACATAAAAATTAGCAATGCCAACATGAAACTGGGCCCATTCTCTCTCTTCCCTTCCTAATGTCTGAGATTACTGGTTCAAAGTACCAACTCACCCTTCCTCATTTCAAATTAAAGCTCCCTAAAGATGGGCAGAATTGGAATAAAACTTAATTTGCTTTTGTTTGAATAGAAAAGGAGGTGTCACCTCACACCCGCAATGAATCGTAGGCCGGCAGCATTCACTTTCTTTCAACTCTCCCAACCGCTCTATTCACTTTCTAATCAAGGATTACTGCTATTTTTATTATATCTCTCCCTACCTCCATTTATCCAATCTCTATAAACATAACACATTTCTTTTAAATTTGGTCTTCGTTTCTTTATAACATTTATATAACACGTATCTCTAATTTAAAAAAAATTTATTAAATTTTATATAATTCTAACACGGTTCTAACACAATTTAAAAAAAAATATATTAATC
>Ga0123341_1005157_pt1 | contig 11608 bp, 11 predicted proteins | sample Turbeapinknodule_FD_89959 | JGI IMG/M metagenome (GOLD analysis project Ga0123341, IMG submission 89959) | Root nodule microbial communities of legume samples collected from Mexico - Turtle bean Mexico pink nodule | ecosystem: Host-associated > Plants > Roots > Nodule | place: Mexico: Nepantla... | reverse complement strand
GTCGATCCGCTCGACTGGCTCTCCCAGACATTGACCCGCATCGCTCAAGGCTGGCCGGTATCCGAGCTCGAGGCGCTTATGCCGTGGAACTTCAGGCCTGACGCCATCAGCTAACCGCTTACCGAAAACCTGACCGGGTATTTTGTGCAGCGTGAACGGTGGTGTCAGGGAGGTATTCAAACCCTTTACCTCTATAACGGGCCGCTGCGCGGCCCGGGATTGACGCTCTTTCAACGGATCATGTTCCTGCCGGCATCATGGCTGGTGCAGTATCTGGTTCGCTTCACGATATTGCTCGTCCCCATCGTCTATCTTTGGTTCGGCCTGCTCCCGCTCTATTTCACTGATATAGCCGATTATGTCTCGCATCAGGTGCCGTTGCTGGCGGCGTATTTTCTGCTCATGCTGTGGATCACGCCGACCCGTTATTTGCCTGTGGTTTCCAGCGCCGTCGGGACCTTTGCGACATTCCGCATGTTTCCGACCGTGGTCTCGAGCCTGGTGAGGCCGTTTGGTAAGCCGTTCAGGGTGACGCCAAAGGGCAGCGGCAATGAGTCGAACCAGTTCGACCGCTACAGCTTTACCTGGATCGCAAGCATAGTCACGGTCACCGTCCTTGGTCTGCTGCTCAACGTCGTACCGGAAACGTCGCATGTACAGGGCCAGTTTTCGCCGGTCGCAGCCTGGTGGTCCGGTATCAATATCGTCGTCCTGCTCATCGCCTCGCTCATCTGCTTCGAGAAACCCCGGCGCCTGTTTCATGCGTTCAAGCTCGATGAGCCTGCTGTCGTCGACGATGTCTCCGGCCAAATCGTCAGCCTGGCACTGGACAAGGCCGTCGTTGCAGTCCCCACCATGGCCCGATTTCAATCCAAATCGGTCATGCTGAAACTCCACGGCTTCGCTCCGTTCAAGGCGGAGCTCGGGCAGGTCACTCAGCGAGGAAGGAGCGTAAGTCGCAGCGGCGACAAGCAAGCTTATTACCTGCATCTGTATTTCGAACTCAGCGGCGCTGCTCGCGACAGCATGATTGTCAAACTCTACACCGGTCAATATTCGAGGGATATTCGCGACATCGACAAGGTTGCCGTCTCTCTCAATCTTTTGTTGCGGTCATTCGGGCGAACTCGAACCTTGTAGTGCGATGCGCAAATCGCAGCAATAGGTTTCCCGGTATTACATACGGCGTCGCTTTCGCTTCTAAAGCGTGTCGCACTTATTCTGCCTCATATCCGGCTGCTCTGAAGAAATTCAGGCATTCGTCGACTGAGAAGAGGGCGACGATCTCACCGAGGGCTCTTGTTAGTGCATCGAAGCTTCGTGCGGCGCGTTTTCGCAGTAAGGTTTTGAGCTTGGAGAATGCCATTTCGATGGGGTTGAGGTCGGGTGAATAGGCCGGCAAGAACAGCAGCCATGCTCCCCGCTCCTTGACCAGTTGTGCGGCACGCTCGCTCTTGTGGAAGCCGACATTGTCGAGAATGACGACATCGCCCCTCGACAATGTCGGGGCGAGTTGAGTTTCGATCCAGGCTTCGAAGATCCGTCCGTTCATCGGTGCATCGACGATGAACGGCGCAGTCAAGCCGTGACATCGCAGTCCGGCGATGAAGGTCTGGGTTCTCCATTTGCCGAATGGCGCATGGGTCCGATAGCGCTGGCCTCTGGGAGACCATCCAGTGCGCTTGGTCAGCTTGGTATTGGTCGATGTCTCATCGATAAAAATCAGCCGGGCCAATGCTTTGTTGAAGAAGCGCCGGCGTCGCTTGATCCACAGGTCACGGGCGTGCGCGATCTCCGGCCGCAGCTGTTCGCTGGCCATGAGGCTTTTTTTTATTGCTCAGCCCAAGCCGTTGGAGAAACCGACCGATCGTGGCGCGATGGACCATCACACCGCGTCCGGACAGTTCGAAACACAATTCGTCCAGCGTCACATCGCCATCGCCGGCAACACGCGCGACAATCCACTGGCTATGCGCCGTCAATTTACCACCGCCTGCTGCATGGCCCTGCCTGGCCGGCGCCACCGAGCCCTGCGACCGGTGCAGGATCATCATATTGTTGACGAACCGCGGCGATACCCGGAAATGCCGGGCGGCTTCACGATGGCTATTGCCTTCCTCTACAAACGCAACCACTCGCACACCCAACTCTAACGGATGCGGCTTGCCCATGGTCGATCTCCTTCCATGCACAAGTGAATCACAAATCAAGCTTCAACGGAATCCTGAATCACGTAAGCTGCGACACGCTTTAGGGGAGGCAGAGAGCTTCGCCCATGACGAAGGCGATCAAACGACGATAGAGGATCCGGATCTGCTTGCAGGCGTGATCGTCGCCCCCCCCCGGTTAGCGATGGAAATGGCAAACCTGATCTGCTTCAAGACCGCAACGCTGACCGCTCTCGGATTTCAGAGAAATGGCGTATAGGGGGAAGAGACGGCGTCCCAGAAGATCGAACATCTCGGCTTGATGTTTGGTTCGTTGGGACAATCACCGACTAGCGCGGTAAACGGCTTTGGCGTCCCTCCCGGTCAATTGACCTTTGGCCTCCTGGTCTTCCCCGATATTTGGGACTGGTATCTGCAATGGTGCGAACAGCGCCGTGAGGCGGCGGCACGAATGCCCGCAGGGACTCGCCCGCCACAGAGGATTCGACAAAGCGGCCATACCGCTGATTAGGCTCGGAATCAGACATGGTGAGTGTGATTTTCAACTATTTAAGCAAGGCGCTGTTTTCTTTAATAAGGAAGAAGCTAAGTTAAGCCCCCTTAAATAAGCGTCTCTCAATTCCACGCCTTGAAGGGATATGAACTGCCGACCCGTGATTATTGCCCCACTACGCCCCCCGTTCGACCTTTGGGATGAGTTCAAAAGGCTGTTGAGTTTATGCTTGCATAATCAGCAAGCATCTCTATTTGCTAGCATGAACAGCAAGCAGAGAAAGACTCTCGCGGCGGTCTTCAAGGACCCGGTCTCGGGAACCACTGAATGGGCCGCTATAGAGAATCTGCTTGTAGCTGCCGGAGCCGACCTCATTGAGGGGAACGGTTCCCGCGTTAAGTTTGAAAAAGACGGGATCATTGCGAGCTTCCACAGACCACATCCGGACAAGGAAGCAAAGCGTTATCAGGTGCGCGATGCTCGCGAGTTCCTGATGCAGATTGGAGTAACGCCATGAACATCATGACCTACAACGGATATCACGCTCGCATCGAATTCGACGCTGAGGACGATGTGTTTTTCGGCAGGATTGCAGGTATCTCAGATATAATCGGCTTTCACGGTGACAGTGTCGCTGAACTCAAGAAAGCCTTCCATGAGGCAGTCGATGACTACCTGGAGACCTGTAGGAAAATCGGCAAAGAGCCTCAGCGACCCTATTCTGGGAAGATGATGTTTCGTGTCGCTCCCGAAGTCCATCGCCGAGCAGCTCTTGCTGCTGAGCTTTCGGGAAAGAGTCTAAACCAGTGGGCAGAAGAGGTGCTGGAAGAGGCCGCCGACCATTATGCCGAGGCGCGCCTGCCGGCGTAGTTCCCTTCACCGTACCGCCCATCGGCGTGTCCGATGAATTGGTGTTCCCTTCGATCCACTATGCGATCTTCGCCGCCCAAAGAGTGAAATCATAGCAACAAGGCTTGCAGGCCTCGTGGGAAGCACAGTTCTGTCCGGCCCAGCGCAACCTGGATGCGAAGAAGCGTTGTCATGGGGCCTGCCTTTTCAAGCGGGCCTAACTTTTATCTCTTGAGAATGCCAACCATTCGATTGATAGCGCCCCAATATTCCTGGTGCATGGTTTCGGCTGCTTCCGAGATCGCCTGCTTCCACGCAGGCCCGCGATCCCATGCCTCTTCCAGGGCGTCAACCAGTGAAGGCCCATGGCCCGTGACCGGCAGGGCGTCGAATAGCATTCCTGCCTGTCTGAGGTCTTTATCCCGTTTGGCCCGGCCGCCGGCGTCATTCTGGCGGCGACCGGCAATAATAAGCTTGTGCACCGCGTACCTGCAAGGATCAGGGATGACAACTGAGATACCGGCACCATGTAGCAAGATCGAACGAACGGGATCGCGGATCAAGAAATCCATGAATCTTAGAGGTTCGGCTGACGCACCGCCGAGAGCGGGCATGTTGGCGGGTTTGTCCGAATATTCTTCGGCTCCCCTGTTTGTCGTCATGAACTCGACCCTGTAACCGATTTGATTCCGGAAGGCATGAGGTCGAGAGCTGCCGCTGATATGCGGCACGGCGCGGAACGTTGGATCAAGCCCTTTTAGGAGATCGAGGATCGGCGGCAGCGAATCCGCCACCTCGGCGGAGATCGCGAAATCCTGGGCTATGTCTGCATCACCTGTTAGGATCGCTGCCGAGGGCAGACGGATGCCAAGGTATGCCGAGTAGCATTGAAAAGCGACGGTGCCGATGAGAACACCGCGCAACCGGAAGAGACCGGCTTTGGCAAGCGCCTGTACGATATCGCCGGTAAAGCGATCAGCGGCAATCAAACCGGCTTCGCGCGTTAGCGTGGAAACGAACTTGCGACGAGCCTTATAATCTAACTTCTGACCCTTGAAGGTTTCGACCCGTTCCGAAATCAAGGGATCGTCGGCAGGTCCGACATACCGGCGCTTCTGCCCACCCTCACCGTCGGGTTGGTCGAAATACCAATAACGCCGACCATCGACTGCCACCGGCACGAATCTACCGGATGGGGGGAAATCTTCCGCCCAATCATCATCAAATGCCCGTTGCTGGAGTTCCGCGACCATGGTGCGGAACATGAGATCAATCTGCTTAATCACAGTGGCCTCTATATCGTTTTCACAAACCTAGTATAGTCCCAACCCGCATGCAAGCTCGGCGACTTATCCAGTGGACATTGCCCGCCTCCTCTCCTCCAGGCAGTCATCGCCACCTCACTCTGAATATACTAGGTGAACAAATCTAATATAGCGCCTTTGTCGAGATGCTCGCCTTGAAGGGATCCGAACCGGCGACCTTGCGAAAGCCCGGTGCTCGCAAAAGGCTGAGCCGCAAGTCGACGAATGACGAGAACTCTCGATCTCGATGGGTGTTCCTATCGATCCATTTCCCAAGTCTGAGAAATCTGCCTCTAGGCATTAGCTACGGCCGGCGGCGATCAGCGCGTGCGCCGCATCGCGAAGCAAACCGGTCGCCTCGCCGGGTTCGAAGACCTGCATGCTGACAAAAGCGCCGTTGATCAGCACCGCGAGTTGCCCGGCAAGCCGGTCGGGTGCCGTAACCGCCAGTCTCCCGGCAATCGTCTTCAGGCGCCGCCGCATTTCACGCATGTGGGTTTCGGCAACTTTGCGGGCGGGGTGACCGGCTTCCGGAAACTCGGCCGCCGTGTTGATCTGCGGGCAGCCCCGGTAATTATCCCGCCCGACTCGTTCGCCGATCCACTCGAAATGGGCGTCGAGTTCAGCTCCGGCGTCATCAGCGTGTTGTTCGGCTACCTGGTCCCAGGTGTTCCAGAAGTCCAGATCCTCGCGCTTCAGGAAGGCCGCGATCAAATCGTCCTTTGTGCCGAAGTGGCGGTAAAGGCTGGTTTTGGCGACACCGGATTTTTCAACCACCAGATCGACGCCGACGGCACGCACGCCGCGCCGGTAGAAGAGTTCCGATGCCGTCTCGAGAATTCTGTCCCGGACATCGTTCACGGCCGGCGCAGGTGCGTTCACTGTGCTTTTTGTCATTTGTGTATCTCCAATTCAGTCACCCTAGCAGAAAGTCGGTTGACACGCTACAGACCTGTATGTTTTATTAAGTACAGACAGGTCTGTAGCGATGGAGAGAGCAGTGACCACTCAACAAGCCGACATTATCAGAACATCACCCCATGCCGTGGCGGTCCTTGGCGCAAATGGCCATACCGGCCGTTTCGTCGTCGCCGAACTCTTACGGCGCGGGCTGAAGCCGATCGCGATCGGACGGAGCGCCGAACGATTGGCAGAGGCGGGCTTTGCCGAACGCGGCGTCGAATGCCGCGAAGCAGCGACAGAGGATGACGCGGCGCTGGACAGGGCACTCACTGGTGCGGCAGCGGTCATCAACTGCGCCGGCCCGTTCATGGACACAGCTGACGCAGTCGTGCGTGCCGCGTTGCGGGCGGGCATCCATTATCTCGACGTAACGGCTGAACAGCCAAGCGTACAAGCGACGTTCGACCGGCATGAGGCTGCGGCCCGGAATGCCGGCGTAGCCGTCATCCCGGCCATGGGATTTTACGGCGGGCTGGCAGACCTGCTGGTGGCGGCCCTGATGGACGAATGGCAGCATGCCGACACTGTCGAAATCCGGATTGCACTAGACAGCTGGCTGCCGACGAAAGGCACGCGCGTGACCGGGGAAAAGAATACCGCAAAGCGCCTGGCGGTCAGCGGCGGGCAGCTTGGGCCTGTGCAGCAGCCGCCGGCCGAGAAAATATCCGTTTTGCCGGCGCCGTTCGGCCAGCAGACATTCGTCGAGCTTCCATTTTCGGAAGTGCCGTTGATCGCCCGCCACGTCCGGACCAAGAAATTGCACACCTTTCTCAGCACGATAGCTCTGCGGGATGTTCGGGATCCATCAACGCCCCCGCCTCAGGCCATCGATGAAACCGGACGATCGGCGCAGCGCTTTGCCGTTGAGGTGATCGTCACGCAAGGCGAGCTGCGCCGCCGGAGTCTCGCCCAGGGACAGGATATCTATGCCGTTACCGCGCCGATCATCTGCGAAGCGGTCCAGCGTATCCTGTCCGGTGAGATCCGTGATACCGGGGCAAAGCCACCGGCTGCCATTTTCCACGCCGCGAGTTTCCTGGGCGCACTCGGCCCCAATCTGTCGGTTGAGACATCGGAAACCTCGGATCTTCAGAAGGTCAGTCCATTGATGGCGTGAGGGACCTCCAGTCTCCAACCTAATCAGGGAGCCTGTTGCTGCACAAATCCCCCGCGAAATCACTCACCCTCGCAAAAGTCGGGCATTTTTTGCGAGGGATCTCTGCGACACTCACATCGGCACGCCGCTCAGAGCGACCCACAGGGCATCAATCTCAATTTAGGCGATTACCGCCTGTTCCAAACAAATGCACCTTCGACAGGTCAGGGGCGATCGAGATTTGTTGTCCCGGTTCCAATTCGACCCGTTCTCGTAGAAGCAGGCTGATATCGACGTTCCCGAGCCTCGCGTTGATGTGGGTTTCTGATCCTGTCGGCTCGACAACGACGATGGTGGCCGGCACGCCGTCCTCGCGGATCGCCACATGCTCGGGGCGGATGCCATAAGTGACGGCGTCGGCGTTTTGCCGGCCGGGCGGCAGAGGCAGGCTGGTCCCGTCCAAAACGAAGCTGCCGCCGCTGACCTTGCCTTCGAACAGGTTCATGGCGGGCGAACCGATGAAAGAGGCGACGAAGGTGTTTGCCGGCCGGTCGAAGAGTTCGAGCGGCTTGCCGATCTGTTCGACGCGGCCGCTGCGCATCACGACGATTTTGTCGGCCATGGTCATGGCTTCGATCTGATCATGGGTGACATAGACGGTAGTGGTCTTCAGCCGCTGGTGAAGCTCCTTGATTTCGGCCCGCATCGTCACACGCAGCTTGGCGTCGAGGTTGGAGAGCGGCTCGTCGAAGAGAAAGACCTGCGGATGGCGGACGATCGCCCGGCCCATGGCGACGCGCTGGCGCTGGCCGCCCGACAATTGCTTGGGCAATCTGTCGAGGAGAGGTCCGAGCGCCAAGATGTCGGCAGCCTCCCTCACCTGCTTTTCGATCGTCGACTTGTTCCGCCCCTGGAGCTTCAGAGCGAAGCCCATATTCTCCGCGACGGTCATGTGCGGATAGAGCGCGTAGCTCTGGAACACCATGGCGATATCCCGCTCCTTCGGCGCCACGTCGTTGACCACCCGGCCGCCGATGCGGATTTCGCCGTCGCTGATCTCCTCGAGCCCTGCGAGCATTCTGAGCAGCGTAGACTTGCCGCAGCCCGAGGGGCCGACGAGCGTGACGAATTCGCCGTCCTCGATATCGATGGAGACGCCGTGGATCACCGGCACGGCACCATAATGCTTGCGGGCTTCATCTATCGTCACCGACGCCATGTCGTTTATCCTCCAGAAATTAAAGACCGAGCTGCCAGATTTCGGCGGCGAGCATATTGCCCTCGGGCGCGCTCAGGCGTACCGCGCGTACACCCTTGAAGCCGGGCAGCCGTTTGGTTCCCGTCCATCGGCCATCGTCGGCGAAGACCTCGAGCGAGCCCGCATCGAGGAATATCCGGATAGTCGACGGGCGTGCGCCCGCAGCGATATAGCGGGGCGATGTCTTGGCATTCGCCACCGAAAAGGGAATGCTCAGCCCATCATCGTTCAGCTGAACAACAACCGTTGCTTCGGAATGTTCGAATTCCAAACGGAACGCGTTGCCGGCTTCCTTCAGCGTCAGCAGGATTTCGATGGAGCCGTTGGCGAGATCGACGGCCTGGCCTTCCAAAAGACCTCCGACATCCAGTCGGTGCCGCCGCAGGCTTTCCGCACCTGACACCGGTGGTGTGATCAGCGCCCCGTTTCGCAATGCCAGCCGGCGCGGCAGGGTCATCGCCGTCGGCATGTCGATCTCTCTGGAAATATCCGTCCAGTTCGCAAGCCACCCAATGCCGACCGGGCCGTCCTCGTCGACGAAGGCCTGAAAGGCATAGGCATCGGTGCCGAAATCCAATTCCTGTTCAAATTCCATGGAGAACTGTTGGCCATCGAAGCGGCCGACGGTCGCAGTCGTCATGTTGCGCCGGCCCGTTGCCGGGTCGCGGCTTGTGAGAAGACCGAAGATCAATGCCCAGCGCGTCGACGGGTCGCCTGCCGGACCGTCGAGCGGCACCATGCAGGGGCACTCCGCCGCCGTCATCCCGAAGCGGTTTTCGCGGTGAAGCATGCCGAGGAACGTCCAACCCGTCGCCGCAGCCGGATCATCTGTTTCGTAGAGCAGGATGACGCCGCCCTCGCGGTCCCGCGTGCCCAGCAACATCTTCCATTTGCCGTCGGGGCCTGAAAAGACGTAAGGGTCGCGGAAGTCAGTGGTCAGGCCGAGCCCGGTGGGACGCGCCGGCAGGATCAGGCTTGCCGGCTCGACATTGACAAGATCGCGGCTGGTGGCCGTGAACTGAACCTGTTCCTCCGGTTCCCGATCCTTCATATGCTCGGTGAAAAAGATGCGAATTCCGCTGCCATCAAGCGCGATCGCCGAGCCGGAAAATGCCCCGCCCCGCCCATCGGCCTGCGCGGCGAGTTCATCCGAAGGCGGAAGAAAGATCGGGAGATGCGTCCAGCGAAGATAGTCGTCCGAGACCGCATGACCCCAATGCATGTTGTTCCAGCGAAGGCTGTGGGGATAGTGCTGGTAGAAGAGGTGCAGCTTGCCGCCGAACCTTCCGAACCCGTTGGGATCGTTCATCCAGCCGAAAGGCGGGCGGAAGTGATAGCCGCCCGGTACGTCGGGGGTAGCATTGGAAGGGCGGACGTGCAGTAGCCGGATGCCTTCTTCGAGAACGCGGGACTGACGGAAGGCATAGAGCACCGAGACCTCGGTCGTCGTGGGATCATAGGAAAAGACGGTCTCTCCGCCTCTTTCCAGCGTCAGTAACCGGAACTCGAATTCATGCGGATTTGAAGTTTCGACAGTACCGGCCGCATTTCCTTCGGCGTGTGCCGTCAGCCTTCCCGGGGCGGCGCCGTGCGACGCCTTGATCCAGGCATGGATCGTGGCCCCCTCGGGCAGGATGGCGCTGATCGTCTCCAGTTCCCTTTCATCGGATGGAGAAATCGCTTGGCTTGTCATCAATTCAACCTTTCACGGCAGAGCCGATAAAGGAACTCACGAACCAGCGCTGGAATGCGAGGTAGAGCCCCAGGATCGGGATCATCATCAAAACGGAGGCTGCCATCGCACGATCCCAGTAGATGCTGTCCTGCCCGAAGAAGGTGGCGATGGCCACCGCGATCGGCCGGGCATAGTCGGTCTGCGTTACGAGGATTGGCCAAAGATACTGGTTCCACGTCTCGATACCCATGAGGATCGACACGGTGGCGAGTGCGGGCAGGCTGAGCGGCAGGAAGATCGAGCGATAGACCCGGAAAAAGGATGCGCCATCGATCTCGGCGGCCTCCAGCAATTCCTTCGGCAGCTGCGCGAAGAACTGGTAGAACAGGAAGATGTAGAGGGGGCTGGCGACCCAGGGCACGATCTGCACCGCGAAGGTATCGGACATTCCCGCCCGGGAAACCATGATCACCAGCGGCATGATGATGCTTTCCTGCGGGATCACGTAGAGCGCGATCACGATCGACAGGATGACGGCGCGACCCTTGAACGATCCCCAGGCCAGGACAAACGCGGCCATCGAATTCACAATCAGGCCGGAACAGACCGTTGTGACCAGGATGATCAGCGAGTTGATGAGGTAGCGTCCGAAGGCGAGTTCGCCCGAGAGGTGGCCGACCTCTGCATAGTTGGAAAGCGTCGGGTTCGACACCCAGAAGGCCCGGAAGCTGCCCATATCGGCCAGAATCTGGAACCGGTCATCCTTGAGGCTTGCCACGACCAGCAGCAGCAATGGGGAGACGATCACCAGGGCGATGATGAAGATGCAGATCGTCTGGATGATGCGAAGCACCGCTGCGGCGGAACGGGGCCGTGCTGTGCGGGCCTGCGGGATCGAGAGAGCGATATCAGACATCGAAGCGCCTCAGGAGCTGGCGCTGGATCAGCGCGATGATGAGAACGATCACGAACAGGATGACGGAGACGGCCGAGGCATAGCCCATCTTCTGTTCTTCGAAACCGGCCCGGACCATGTAATGGACCACCGTTTCGGTGCTGCTTTTCGGTCCGCCCTGCGTGAGAATGGCGACCTGGGTATAGAGCTTGAACGCTTGGATGGTCGTTATCACCAGGACGAAGACATGGGTCGGCCGCAGGCCGGGCATGGTCACATGCCAGAAGCGGCGGAAAGCGTTCGCACCGTCGATCTTGGCGGCATCGTAGAGTTCGTCCGGGATGCCCTGAAGGCCGGCGAGGTAGACGATCATCTGAAAGCCGTAGGCCTGCCAAGCCGAGAGCAGGACGAGCGAGAACATCGCCCACTCGGGATCGCCGAGCCAATCGATCGGCTGGATCGCTCCCCCTGAGACAAAGCTGAGGATCTGGTTGAAGGGACCCGTCGGATACTGGAACAGGGTGCCCCAGATGACGCAGACCACGACCATCGAGGTGATCGCCGGCAGGAAGAACATGCCGCGCAGCAGATTGCGGAACGGCAGCTTCTGATGCAGCAGCAGCGCCGTTGCGAAAGCCAGGCCGCACTGCGCTGGAATGATCCAGAAAGTGAAGCGTGAGACGTTCCAAAGGGCGGTCCAGAAAAGATCGTCCTGGAAGATGCGAATGAAATTGTTGAACCAGACGAACCGGACGGGCGTTGGCCGCGGCACCAGAGGCTGGTTGGTCATCGCCGTCCAGAAGGACAAGAGGAACGGCAGGATAAGAAAGAGGGTCAACAGGATCACGGCCGGCGCAAGCATGGCGGCTTCCTGCATCAGCCGTCCCTTGTCATGCCGGCGCGCCGG
>Ga0123341_1005155_pt1 | contig 11608 bp, 10 predicted proteins | sample Turbeapinknodule_FD_89959 | JGI IMG/M metagenome (GOLD analysis project Ga0123341, IMG submission 89959) | Root nodule microbial communities of legume samples collected from Mexico - Turtle bean Mexico pink nodule | ecosystem: Host-associated > Plants > Roots > Nodule | place: Mexico: Nepantla... | reverse complement strand
TTGTTTTAACTTAGTTTGAAAACATTTTACTTTCACAAAGATTGAGAATGCTAATGCTTTAGATTTAATCAAAGGGTGGATTACAACATATAAACTACCCCAGAACTAAGCTAAACCAACACAGCAACATCAAGCAAAGTAGAGGCTTCAACATCCTTCAAAGGATTTGGATTCTTCAAAACTTGAACACCACTTGGTTCAACAATGACTCCCTTTAAGTTTCTTACTAAAATAAGCTATGGGGTGACCCTCTTGAAAGAGGATATCCCCAATGCCTATGTTATATGCATCACACCCAATCTCAAATGTTTTAGCAAAGTTGGGGTGTGTTAAAGTGGGTGTCTTGGTTAATTTGTCTTTCAAGGTTTCAAAAACATTTGTTTGTTCTTGACCCCATTTGAACACTACATCCTTCTTTACTTTCTCATTGAGAGGTGCAACAATAGTACTTAAGTCTTTCACAAATCTTCTATAGAAACTAGCTAATCCATGAAAGCTTCGTACTTCACTAATATTGGTGGGTGTAGGCCAATTTCTAATTGTTGCTACCTTTTGCTCATCAACATGCATCCCTTTGGAACTCACTACAAACCCTAGGAATTCTATATGGTTTATGACAAAGACACATTTTTTTCGGATTGACATACAATTCATCTTTCCTAAGGTTTTCTAGAACTTGCCCAACATGCACTTTATGGTCTTCTATGTTCAAGTTGTAGATAAGAATGTCGTCAAAGTAGAGTACTACAAACTAGGTCTTTAACCAATGTTTTAAAACATGATGCATTAGTGGCATGAAGGTGCTCAGAGCATTGGTTAAACCAAAGAGCATAAATAACCACTCATACAATCCAAACTTGGTCTTAAAAGCAGTTTTCCAATCATCTCCCGATTTGATCTGGATTTGATTATATCCACTTTTAAGATCTATTTTGGTGAAGATTTGAGACCCATGTAACCCATATAAATATAATCAATTACTAATAAATATTTTTATGATTATGTAAATATAACCACTTAAAGATTAATATTTGTATGGTTATGAAAATATGTAAATATGATAAATATTTTGATGGTTATGATAAACATTTTTATGATTATGTAAATATAATTACTTAATAATAAATATTTATAGTTATGTAAATATAATCACTTAATTATTATTATTATTATTATGTAGATATAATAACTTAAAGATAAATATCTGTATGGTTATGTTAGTTAATGATCAATATTTTTATGATGATGTAAATATAACCATTTAATGATAAATATTTATGATTATGTAAATATAACCACTTAATGATAAATATTTTTATGATTATGTAAATATAACCATTTAATGACAAATACAAGTAAGTACAATAATGAGGGAGTACTTCTGACTTACTTAGTCCTCAATACATTTACTTATTAATCATATATCTTACACTCTTACTCTTAAACATCAGTGGACTCTCACTCGATTTTCATCGTTAAAACTCGACAATCTGTCAAAACAGAGATTGATCTACCTGATCACCTCAGATTCACCACCTTGGACGACTCAACCTCGAACTTGGTAATAATGTTTATTTTAAAAAATATGATATATTATACTACAATTAATTAAAAATTTGCTACATATTTTGTTATTTTTATTCATAAATTATTTCTATTAGATGAATTTATTTGTTTTTTATATTTAAGTAAATTTATTATATTTTATTTTTTTTGTTAGGAAATTATGATGAATATACTTAATCAAGCTATCAAACAAGAAGATGAAACAAACCTTTGTGGAGATATGTTTCAAAGTTAAGAAAAACTTCTCATGGTGGAAATAATATGATCAGATGTAGTCTGTGTAGTTTTTCATTCAATGGATCTTACACTTGAGTGAGAGCTCATTTGTTAAAACTTATGGGAGCAAGAGTTAGAAGTTGTTCAAACGTGACCCCGTCAAAACTTGTTGAGTTTAAAAAATTAGACAATGAAGCAACATTGAAAACAAAGAGTATGAAACAAAAAAAGTCCCACTACCACCTGTATCTGATGAAGGAAACCAGACTAACAGTGATGTTAACCCAAAATTCAAAGGTTCTCTACAAGTTGCTTTCAATATTCAAGTGAGAGATACTTTTGATTGTGAAATTGCGAGAATGTTTGATTCTTCAGAACTACCATTTCATTTAGCAAGAAATCTCTATTATAAAAGTGCATTTTCTTATGAAGCTAATACTTCTAATCTTAGTGGATATGTACCACCAACATATAATAAACTGAGAGGTCCTTTACTTCCAAAGAAAAGAAGTCATGTAGAAAATCTTTTGCAACCTATATGAAACTCATGGAATCAAGGTGTAACAATTGTTAGTGATGGGTGGAGTGATCTTCAAAGAATACCACTTATAAATTTCATGGCTAACACTAAAAGTGGACCGATGTTTTTGAAGTCAATAGATGGATCTCGTGAGATAAATGACAAAGATTTTATCGCTAAACACATGAGAGATGTAATTATGGAGGTTGGGCAAAATAATGTGGTACAAATTATAATTGATAATGCAGTTGTATCAAAGGCAACGAGTATTCTCATAGAATTAAAATTTCTTTCAATCTATTGGACTCCTTTTGCAGTGCACACCTTGAATCTTGCATTTGAAAAATATTTGTGCAATAAAAAGTACTAAAAAAATAGTGATATTTATCATCAATGTTCTTGGATCTCACAAGTTGTTGATGATGCTACCTTTGTTAAAAACTTTATTGTGGGACGATTATCAATGTTCAATAATTTCAACTTATTGAAGTTCTTTTGCTCCAACAAGATTTGCTTAAACCATAATCATGCTAAAAAGGTTTAGAAGTTTGAAAAAATGACTCCAAGAGAATCTTATTAGTGATGAATGGTCTTCTTACAAAGAGGATAACATGGATAGTGCACAATTTGTAAAAGAAATTTTGTTGATTGATAATTGGTGAATGAAGGTTGATTATATACTTGTTGATGATGCTACCTTTGTTAAAAACTTTATTGTGGGGCACTCTATGAAATTATCAATGTTCAATAATTTCAACTCATTGAAGTTCTTTATGTTGCTCCAACAAGATTTGTTTCAACAATAATCATGATAAGAAGTTTTAAAAATCTTGAGTGAGTTGGCTACCCATTGGGCATGGTGTTTGGTCCACTGGGATGGGTAAAGTTCCTTGCCCTAAGAAACCTCCAGAACCGTTAAGCATACAACTGGTTTCGAACGAATGCACAATCAGTTCACAACAGCTTCAAGGGTGAAGTCACTAGCAAAATGGCGAGAGTCTAAACCACCAATACCGCCAAGGTCGGACATCTGAAGAAGGAAGGTCCATCATTCTCAAACCAGTGGGACATTGACTTGACCATAAAAGAGGTGGACGCCTTGTTGTATGGTGGACCACGATGGGCGTCGGGAACAAACGTTGTGATGAGGAGCTTCCCGAAGAGCTCCAACTTGATGCCCTTGGAAGAGTGATACATAATGTCCTTTTCAACATAGTACTGTCGCGTACGGGTTCTCGGGACCACATTTCGGAAAAGGACTACTTTGTGTTCTTTCATCTAGAAGGGAAGCCCATAAACATGCCCTCTCTTATTCTGGAGCATTGGGAGACTACCTTTAAGGGCAAGTTCGTGCAGAAAAGGAGCAAGGAGCAAGACTCCTATTCCATACTGCATGTTATTCATGAGAATTATGTGTATGTTTGGGATACAAACAGGGGAGTTGTGCACCAACGAAAATAATGGAGAATGGAACTCAACTACCTTTGCTAAGATGCATGTATCAGATGAAGTGGAAGCTATTCAGATTTTTGTATCGTTTTCATTTGTTCTCTGCTGGAAATATCGCTTTCAGATTCTAATTTGGGTATGCTTTCTTCACTAATTGCAGCATGACCCCTATGCTGCTTGTGCCTCAGCTTCCAATCAACATGCTTCCCATGAATTAACTAACATGTCTCCCTTGTGTGCTTTCTTACGGTGATCATACCATCCACTATTTCTCTTTTGGGTTCTCTTGCTACAAGTGCAGATCTTTCGGTGGCCATGCCATCAATTTCTCCACTCAACATAATTTTTCTGTTGCTTTCTTCTCTTCTGACCTCTACAAAAATCTTACAGATACTAGGGAGTGGCTCAGTACCTAGAACTCTCCCTCTAACCTCATCCAAATTCTTGTTCAGCCCCAACAATACAGTCCTTCTCAACTAGGGTGCTTTCTATCTTCAAGACACTTCCACTCCATGTCTGCATAAATGTCCAATTGTTGACAAAGCCTTGAGAGAGAGAGGTAGTATTCAATGACATAAGCATGTCCTTGTCGCAATTCATCCAAGAGACTCTTGATATCGAAAATGGTTGAAGTGATGTCTATGTTTGAGTAGGTTTCCTTTGTTGCGTTCCAAACATCTACAAGAGTGTCGACATAAATTAAGCTCTCACCAGTTTCATTTGTCATGGAGTTTAGCAGCGGGGACGTGACCAAGCTATTCTCAAGCTTCCATTTCTGGTGGGCTGGATTATTCTTTTCGAGTTCCTTTCCTCAGCAGTGATGTAGTCTTCCTTTCCTTTTTTCTTGGGGGATGATGCGGACAGATCTTGCCCATGGGATATAGTTTGTGGCCAGTGATTGGAAGGGGATTTGAATGGTCATAGTGGGTATTTCAATCGCTGATTTTTTGTGTTCGTCAGCCATGGGGACACACTTTGTGTTATGGTTCAGAAACCTTACTTTGATACCATGTAAAAAAGTTTATTCCCATACATTGAAATGTGTGATACAGATGGAATAAATAGCCGTTAGGGTACAACAAATCAGGATCCTTATAAGGGATAGTAAATATTCCAATTTACAGAAACGGAAAGAAATAAAAACTACCATGCACAATTAATATTACTCCTTGATTACAGTTGTACAATTAATCAGAACATTTGCTCAACTAATTTAGGAAAGAGCTTGATATCGAGTTTTCTATCCTTGGCCTGATATCCAACAAATCCCAACCACAATTTGATGGCAAGGCACACACAGCACAAATGCCTCATTATGAGAGAGAGTATTAAATAAATTGAGAGAAATGTTATGTAAGGGGTTGAGGGTAAACAAATAATTCAATTATTTTTCTACAAAACCTCCCAAATTGGAGAAGCTGGGGGAACCTAAGCTTAGACAACTTTTTTTTTTATAACTTGTCACATTCCTTTAGTATTCTAGCAACTATTACCAATTTAGCATGTCAATGACAGAAATTTCCATTTTCACCTGCAAATATCGAACTACATTCCAGTTCGTTTCTTCAAACCCAAGAAAGGTTTTAACACAAGCAGATTTTTGTGTAATGTTGGCAGTAACATGATCTTTCATTAACAAACATGGTGAACATCTTCAACTATAATTGAAGGTTTAAATATATTTTTGGTTTGATTGACTTAATTTTGGTTTTGATCCATATACTTCAAAAAATAAGTTGTTGGTAGTTATAGTTTCAAAAAATTCGTTTTGGTCCCTACTACAAACAATATGCCAAAACATGTTAGTAGGATATTAAGTGTCTTGTTAGAAGCTGTTAGAAGATTCTAGAGATCACTTTGTAATCAATACTTTAGGGTTAGAATTATCTATACAAAGAAGCTGATGTATTCTTTCAAATCAATTGAATAAAATCTTCTCTCATTGATTGATCATTTTCAAGTCATGTCTTGTAGGGTACAACCATTTGGACCAAGGACTTGTTCGGTAAACTTCTCGTAAGCAGTTATAAGAGAAGAAAATAAAAAGTGAACTAAATTTCTACAAGTTTAAAATCAAATAATGAACTTCAGTTTTTGGAAAAGTTAGATGAGAGAGCTTCTATAAAAATTGTGGGGCAAAAGTTGATTTATCTTATCGAATATGGGAGAAGTTTAATTCCTTTTTTCTTCACCAATAAGTTTTAATTGAGAAGTTTATCCAAACTAGATCCAAAACCTAAACTTGTAAAACTACAAGGACAACAAATGAAACTTATTAAGTATAGGGACCAAAACCAAAATCAAGATACACGATAAGACCAAAAATATTAAGACCATAATTAAATTGTCCCAAAAGAAACCAGAAAGAAGCACAATAATATGTGACTCCATCCCAAAAGGCTTTTTCTGGACTTTCCCTTTCTTTCTTCTTACCTTTACCGCTTCAGACTGTTACTTTGTTGCATCATAGTCAATCCAGATTCCAGATATCTTGGAAGCTTCTTCTTCTTCTCCCTTTTTCTTTTTGAATTTAAGTTTCTTAAACATATCACTTGAAGCCCACACCAAGTTTCACCTCTTTGACATTGAAACATTAGGAGGAACGGTAGCCTCCTGCTCAATTCCCAACCTCTAAGCACTACCCCGTAATTCCAAGTATTCTCGTTTGATTCTAAACTTTTTCTTTTCATGATAATTATTCATTTAATGCACTCTCCTCTTACGAGCAAATGAGCATCAAGATTATATCCTTGGCTTTGGCCTGATTTTTCTCAGTTTCCTTGTCTTCATTTATCTGAAATGCAGAAAGCCCAAAGCAAAACTTAGTTCTGATATATGTCTTGGAATTCCATTAGATAGATATTGCAAATCTGTTGCAAATTTTAATTTTACATAGGAAATATTCAAGTTGATCTTAAAACTTTTACTATACCAGATAAGTTAAAAATTTACCAGAAGATCTTTCATCATTTGCTAATCCAGAAATTTAACTCAATTAAAAACAGATTAATGTAATAGGGAGTACTAATTTTAGACAACAGAAAAATGTTGAGGACGTATTATCCTGTCCAATAGGTAAATCCTTAACATGTTATCAATTCTAAAGAAAGAGCCAATATAAAGTTTAATGCAGACAGACAACTGTGAGGAAGATAATCTTTTTATGCATTGTGACCTGAGGACAATGATTAGTGCCTAACATGTGCAATTCACTGCAACGTTCAAAGTAAAAATCCTGCTAAAACAGCTTTCAGTGAATATGGCTTCGCATGGAGGGAGCATTTGAACCACATATAACAGTGTCATTTATTTGGATCTTGAAAAACAATTTTTAAAATGAAAAGGACAACCTGGTCCTCTAAGCTATAAAACTCATGAGAGGAAGGAAGGGTGTCAAACACATTATGGATTGAAGGTAGACTTACCTAGCATTTGCAACAGGCTGATTCCATGAGTTGAACCTATGACCTCCTAGTTACACTTTAACAACTTTAACTGTTGCACCAAGGCTGTCCTTTCTCTAAAAAGGCTACTTAAATTAAACAATCTTACACCAAGATCAGAAGCATCCTTAAGGAACATAGCTAACAATATTTACTATGACATGATACAAGAAGACTAGTTGCTTTGGCACCAAAAGTTGCATAGCTGGCAAATTTGGTCAAAACTAAATAGGTCAAAAGCATCAATAAAAGCCAAATAGCGCCATTCCATAAAATACTAGTTCAAAACCAAATATGTCAAAACATCAATAAAGGCAAGAACTCGAACAAAGCATGTAAAAATGGAAAATCTTCATGTTGAAACAAAAAGTGTCAGATGCAGTTTCATTTTAGCATTTTTCTTATCAAACACTAATAATGAGAAAAAACAATATCTTTTTTTATATTTATATGCATTAGTAAGAAGACAAGTAATAAACAGAGCAGGCACATGAGTTTCACCAAGACATTCAAGAGAAATATAAAACCATAGCTGGGCTTTCACCTTATGATTAAGCTTTTGAGAGATGTGGTTGTTAACAATGTTCAGATCTAATTCCCAGATCAACACAAGCCTGAAAATAAAAATGAAACTAATTCAAATCTTAAATCCTGACAGTATGCAATACAAACTCAGCACCACATACTACAAACAAGAGGCAAATGTGCATAACCTAGATTTGATATCATAACTTCTCTAGAAGAAAAATAGATTCACTATACTTACAAAAAAAACTCTCCAATCTCCATCGCCTGCAGTTCAGTAGATTCAATTGCATTTTAGACTGACAATGTTCTCAAGGCCTTGATCATAGAATCAAATTATGCTTCCCTTGCAGCCCTCTAAAAAATGGCTGTTATCATCCATTTTAGAGAAACACATAAAAGCCCTCCAGAATGAGTAGTAATAACCAATGACATTCCTCTTCAAAAAGGGTGACCAATTCCTCAATGGTTTCTTACAGTATATACATAACATATGTTGACCACTTGTTTCATGTAATGCTCAAGTAGTCACTGAATGAGTCCAATGTATTGTTCTGACGATTACATAAAATCATGGCAGATTTCAAGGATAATAGAAAGATGAAACAATAAGTTCACAAAGCAACGAATTGATTTTCAATTAACTCTACACAATTCTCAATCTTCTGAGGTTTATTTTTTGAAAAATAGTCAAATGTAATGTACATGAGGAAATCCATAAAAAGGCCTTTTTCATATGTTTCTCTCACAAGTTCAACGTCATCTCGTTTCAAACGGTTAGCTTGGTCCAGTATTCTATATGAGATTTCATCAAAACCAAAGGAAAACTCCGAAAACTTTTTACCCCATAGTAATGCCTTCTCTGGCATCCCCTGCTTGCAAAATTGTGACAACAACATATTGGTTGTAATCACATTTGGAATAAAACCTATCTTAAGTAATTTTGCAGTAAGAATCATTGCTCGATCTAATATATCACTACAAATACCATTCATCATAGTGTTGTATGTCACTGTGTCTGGAACAATACCAGCGGAGATGAGCTGATCCAAAATGATAACTGCTTCATTCATTTTTCGCATTCTGCAGTAGCCATGCATTCGTGTATTATAGGTTGTGATATCGGGGTCAAGTCCACATGAGTACATTTTATTAACCATCTGACCTGCGCCAACCATGTCAAATGCTTTGCAGTACCCTCCAATTAATATGTTAAATGTGAAAATATCTGGCAGCAAACCAATCCGTTGCATGTCAAGAAATGTATCAGTTGCAAACTTCATTAGTCCCCGTTTACAATAGCCATTAATGATGATATTGAAGGTAAAGGTGTCAGAGAGAATGCCGTTTTGTCTCATCTCTTTCTCCAATTTTAATGCTTCACTCATCCTCCCACAATTGCAGAGGCCTCTAATCAAAGAATTGTAAGCAAAATTATTAGGAACAAAACCCATAGCTGACATTTCTAAGAAAACTTCATATGCCTCCTCGACATTACCTGCTTTGGAAAGCCCGTCAATTAAGGCTGTAAAGGCAACGGCATCGGGATATATACCTCTTTCTTTCATTTCCTTCCAGAGAAACTGAGCTCCATCCAAATCATTCATCTTGAAATATCCATCCAAAAGCACCGTGTAAGCCACTTTATTGATGGGAAACCCCTTCTCTAGCATCCAATACAAAAGTATCCTGGCTTCTTGCAAGCATCCTTTCCTACACAAACTCATAAGCAAAGAATTACAAGTGGACGATGAAGGAGTGAAACCACCCAAGACCATAATACGATAGGCTTCAAAAGCTTTGTCTTCTAAACCTGCCCTGCTATAAGCACCTATTACTGAGTTAAAGGCGACAACACTAAGAGTTAGTCCCTTTTCAAGCATTTCTTGCAATAATGCCATGGCATCATCAAGTCTGCCAGTCCAACATAGCACAGACACAGCTATATCACACAGTGAACTATCTGGAAACAATCCCGATACAATCAAATCTGTCAACAACGTGTTCCAATCATCTTTTCTCCCATACTTATAATGCCCCCCAACTAAAATATTAAAAGTCACACAATCAGGAGAAACACCCTTAGTCCTCATCATTTCATAAAGCAAGCGAGCCTGACCAACCTCCCTTGCCTTGAAATACCCATCCATCAGTGTATTATACATGACTGCATTTGGAACAATTCCCATATCCTGAATCTCATCAAAGAGCTTCTGCGCCTTCCCCACATTCCCTTCCCGGCAAAGTGCATGCATTAAGGTATTAAGCGTAGCAAGACTCGGTTCACAACCACTTCTAACCATCAAATGGAGCCAATCAAACGCAACCGAAGTCCCCCCCCTAACACAGCACGCATTAATAAGAATATTAAACGTAAAAACATCAGGACTACACATGAACTTATGCATCAAATGCAACAAACTCTCCGCAATCGCAACCTTCTGCTGTATACAAAACCCATACAACATCACATTAAACGTGATATTCGAAGGGCGAGGCCCTCTGTGGATCATATCCTTAAACACCTTCCACACACTACCATAATCACCAAGCCTAAGCAACAACCTCATGAGAATAGTCAGCGACGACAAACCAGGCCTAACTCCCACATCCCTCATCTTACGCAAAACCTCCAACGCCTCAAGAGTCATCCCCAAATTCAGAAACCCCCTCAAAAGCGTATTCAACACTGAAAAATCAGACTCATACATAGCATGATTCCTCCACATAAACTCAACTATTTCGTCAGCTCTCCCTGCCCCAACCCTAGCAATGAGCCAGGAAACCACGTCCTGCGCGAGCAGGTGAAGCCCCTGCGCCGCCAGAACATGCGCCGCGACGCAGCTCAAGCGAACGGTCTCCTCGGAATTGTCCCCGAAGGCTAGCTTGAAGAACGCAAACGCGGCGTGGCGGGTATCTAACAATTTCATGATCTTGACGAGAAGGAAGGGGCAGAATCGAAGGGAGAAGGCCTTGAGGGCGAAACCCTGGTCGATTTTGATGGCGGTGGATAGGCCCAGGACTACTAGGCGACGTTCACGTGCGGTGATTGTGTTGAGGGGTTTGAAGGGGGAGTGGGCGAGAGGAAGAAACTGGGAGAGATAGTGAGAGGTGTGGGAGGGTGAATTGGAAGTGGAATAGTGGGAGTGGGAGTGGGAGAAGGAGAGGTTGATGAGGGAGAGGTGATGGAGAGAGGGTTCGCTTGAGAGAGAGAGGAGGGGGCGAGAAATGTGGAACTTTGGCGACATTGGGAGGTCGAAGACAGAGATGGAGATGGGAGCGCCGGCACATATCACGGCGGCCAAGTCGTCCGAGCTTAGCTCAGGTCACCTCAACAATGCTCTCCTTCCAAACTCCTCATTTCACTCTAGTAAAAACTCATCCTTTCGTTTTTTTTCTTTTCCATCTCTCATGCTATTAACATTTAGGTTTAATTACAATCTAGATAACTTTTAATTAAATTTTTATTGAAAATAATTTTAAGTGTTTCAAATATTTTCATTTTTATTGAAGTATTCTTCTTTGTTAACAAAATTATCTAACCATTGTTTTAATATTTTTATCTCCAATTCATCTATAATTCATATTTTATTTATTTATTTCAACGTATCCTTCAACTCGCTTTCAAAGCGAGAAGAAACGAGTTAAGTAGAAGAAGATTGGAGAGCAAATAAGCTAATTGATCATTGAATTGAAGAGAAGAAAACAAGTAATGGTCGCGTGATTACGTTGACAACAAAAATCAAATGTAAAAATACTTAGACAAAAATAAAAAATATTTTAAACATTTAATAGAATAAAAAATTTAATTGAAAATCATTTAAAAATATTGAAATTTATGAGTTACTTAAAAGTTAATTAAACTTAAAATTTGTGTCATGTTTTAAAG
>Ga0123341_1005153_pt1 | contig 11611 bp, 6 predicted proteins | sample Turbeapinknodule_FD_89959 | JGI IMG/M metagenome (GOLD analysis project Ga0123341, IMG submission 89959) | Root nodule microbial communities of legume samples collected from Mexico - Turtle bean Mexico pink nodule | ecosystem: Host-associated > Plants > Roots > Nodule | place: Mexico: Nepantla... | reverse complement strand
GTATAATATAGACTAACAAGAGTACCCAAATTCAAGTGAAGTCCAATTCAGAAAGAAAGTTCACCGTAAATAAGTATAATATAAGTAAAAAAACATATAAAAGATAGGTAAAATAACATTTATAAATCATACTCACAAATTTAAACGTTGAAATATCTTTACATGTATCTTCATCCTTATTAAATTAAAAAAAAAAATTAACGTAAAATACTAAAAGGACGTGAAGTAGAAGACCAAAGGTAGAATGGAACATAATCTCACTTTGTTTATATAAGAACATAAACCACTTAAGGTTGAAACAAACCAGAAAGGTGTATTGAACTCTTCATATAGTTCATACCTAACGTATCTTTTACTCTTTCCATTCGACCCTTGGCCAAAATATAATAAGAGGTGATAAGATTATTGTGTTGAAGTTGTAGAAAAGTAAAATGCCAAACTTTTACAATTACGATGGAGGCCACATTATAGAGAGGAAAATGCATGGTTAATTATTGCTCATAGGAGTTCAGATTATCATTTAAAGATAACATTGATTTTCAAACAAGGGAAAGAGGTACAGCATTGGTGCCAGAAAAAAAAACAGATTTATAAAGGCAAATAGTACGAGTCCAGAGTGCCACTAATTAATTGTACCAAACACTTCTTAAATCAAAGTATATTAAGAAATTTCCAGGAAGATGTCTCCAAACAGAATGAAACAACAAGTCATTCAGGATAAATTATTATATGGTCCACTCTTGCTCCGTAAAAATAACATCACTAATTCTTTTTCATAAATTAAAATTTATAGTTGCATGTTTAGTAGATATTGACTAAAACTATACACAATCTCTTTGATTAAAACTATACAAATTATCTTATATAAAAAAATTATTAAATAAAAATCAATCTTAAAAATAAAAAATAATTAATTATTATATTGACTAAATTAGATATTATTTTAAAAACTAAAAAAAATATTAATTTTTAAATTAATTTTATTATTAATAAAAAATTTATAAATTAGTATCTATACTTATTAAAAGAAATATTTTAACGGAGATTATATTTGACGTTACCGACGGTTTTAACTCCCATTAAATATGTTATCAGTAGTTTGTTTTTAACTTGGAAGATCCAGCGTCGCAAAGTGATTACCGACACTTCCTACGAACCTCTAGAAAATAATCACTTTCTGACGATTTTGAAAACTCCCGTTATTTTCGACGATTTAAAAATTTCCACAATTTGAAAACTTCTGCTATTTTTGACAGTTTGAAAACCTCTGCTATTTTTGACAGTTTGTAGTACTCATAATTTAACTATCAACTTTAAAAAATAAACTATAGTAACTAATTAAATATTAATTTTAAAATTATTTTAAATTTTAAAATTAAATTTTATTTAATAATTTTTTAATAGACATTAATACCTTTCTCAAATCAATTTATCTAATTTTTTGAATTTATACATAACTAATTATAAGAGAGTGTGTTGGAAACAAGCAATAATTTATGAGATTGCAGAGGCATATTCACGGGCATGTACTATTGTGGAAACATGAGCAAGTGGTACACTTAAAATGTGTAGCTCCTTTTGCAGAAGTTAATTATGGTGATGTGCAGGGGTGAAAGTACACTTTTTAAGTTACTCTAGTGTTTTAAGTAACCTGAAACCAAACATGGATGGTCCATTATAATGGAGGGAAGAGAATTAGCTGGATCCAAAGATTGCTAACTTTTTTGCAAGACCCTTTCATAAAATTTGTCAGTACTTAGGTGAACAGGGATATGATGCAGGTAAATAAATGATTGAATTCGATATATTGCTTTTCATAACCTCATTTTTAGTTCAATTTTGCAAATAATTCACTTCCACATTCTCATGCCCATGGGACCATGGGACTGGGAGATTAAGTGCTCACTTTCTTCCTCCAATTTATTCAACCATAAACAACTTCCTCTACATTTTCAACCATAAAATGAGAACAAGAAAAGATATATAAAAAAAATTGAATGCATGACACATCATCAACCATAAAAGGCTGAATAATCTATTCTCTACAACAGTACTATGGCAAAGGCAGAATTAAAAGAATAATTAACTTTTATTTTGTATAAGTCATTTTTTCCTATTATAATCATATAATACGGTTGGAAAACAAGTTCCTGTTTTTCTAATTTAATAAATAAATTTCACTGTTATTCAAATCTAGCTATCTATTATAATTATACTAATAACTTTATTATTATTATTATCTAATATTAATAAAACTAATATCTAATATGATTTTTATTAAAATAACCCGTTTAAATTTAAATTATTGAACCAAAATGAAATGCTGAAGGGCAATTTAAAAAATAATGAAGTTTATATTTTTTTTGTATAGGTATTACATTTTATATTAAATATTTATAATTAAGTAGATTCAAAACAATTGAATAATCTTGAAATATACTTCAATTATATACAAATTGTACTTGTAAATATTATTATTTATCTTTTATCAAATTATTATCTATTCTCAAAATTTTATATAATTACATACATTACTCATTACTGTATAATTATTATCTTTTTGAACTTACTCATTACTGTATTTTTATTTTTATTTTCTTTTTAACTTGAACGACACATTCATTTGTAAGGGGACTTCTTTTCCATGTTTAGACAACTTTGTTAGAAGCCTACGACAAAGATGAGCCCATTTCTCAATAATTAACTATCTTAAAGCCCATATGGAAGGAATATAACAACACTATTAAAAATGTTTATGTGAGCTTGTAGCCATAGAATGAAAAAACGAAAACAAAGAGAATAGGATAACTTAACTTGCAAAGTTGTAGAGAAAAAGAAGTTGATGACTTGGATCATACCAAAAGGTTTAACCAAGTCATGCTCCACGTATTAAAAAATGAATTAAAATCTTTAGTTCAAAAGTATCAGAAAGAGTTACAACTTAGTGACGATTCTCAATCACATAGTCACAATCAAGTTCCTTAGAACCAAATCTCTTGTAGCTTTATCCGTCCATAGAGTTAAATCTCATGTAGTTGAATCTCTACACTCAAATGTAGAAGATCGACATCAACCCCAAATCGGTGAGAACAACACATTGTTGCCAACAGCGGTTGCCAATTGGTGAGGACTTGACCAAGATAAGGAATCTGAAGGACTTGGAGGACCGATGACAAAAGCAAGGACAACCAGAGCCAATGAAGTTTTACAATAAAATAGAACCAAGTCTTGAAGAGGCAAAGTTCACATTGATCAATTATCTCATGATTGAGGTAGAGGTTGTTTCACCTTAATAGAAACATAATACTTTTGTTGAATGGGAGACAAATTTGTTTTAATTTTTTTATTGAGTTTCAAATTTAATTTGGGGTTGTTACAATTATTTAAAAATGCACTCAGATTTGGTGTAGACTAAATTAATAATTTAATAGTTACACTTACTCAATTATTGGTTTAAATTTTGGACAATTACACTTCTGTCAATTATTAGTTTATTTACCTTGTAACATTTCTTAATGCCAAGAGGTTGTATGTAGTGCCCAACCAAGACAAAGGGGATGAGATTTTGATTATAAGAAAATAGACTCAGTTTTTTAGAGCTAGTTTTGTTCTTGTTGATCTAGAAATGTTGATCTATAATTGACATTTATAAAAGAAAAGTGATACATTGACAACTTGCATCATTTTACAATCCTGTCTATTTGTCTAAAATTTCTGTTTTTGCATGAAATGACGAAAATATTCTTTCTTCATATCATGAATCATAGGTTGCATAGTATAGCAGGTTGTCAATGTATCATTATTGTTTATCAAAGGTCTTTCATTCCTTTGTGTTTGTAATCTCTAGGACACATCTTTGATTCTTGGAAGTGTGGCGTCCTCAATTTTCATATAATTTTACTTTAATTTTTTTTTATAATCCATAATTCTGATTCTTTGCCTATAAAATTAAGTGTTTAATTTTATTTTTTCTTTATTGCAATCCTTGCAAGTGTGCAATTTGATTTTCTAAAGGTCCTAACTCATAATCCTAACAATCAAGAGGGTTCATATCACCAACACCCTTTAATTCCAAAAGATTGTAATCCTTTACTAAATATAGATCAATTGTTAAACAAGACATCCAACTTGCTTCTTGGATACATACTTAGGGTATATATAAATAAGAATTTATCTACTCAACCAAGACAAAATAGTTCCAATGACCGAAGTAGTTAAATATTGTTACAAGGTCATAATACTCTTTGATCCAAAAAAACATTAGAACAACTTACTATAGTTTGATGGGGAAAAAATTCAAAAGCCTATAATTAGTGATATGATGGAAGTATACATCAATGACATGGTCAAAAAATTGGCCAACATAAAGGATCATCCACATCACCTTCAAAAAAATTTGTCGAGGTTCGAAAAGACACGTTTGAATCCATGAAAATATGTATTCATTGTTGGTGGATGCAGGTTTCTCGATTGCATGATAACCTAAAAAGGTATTAAAGCAAATATAGACAAACTAAAAGTCATTGTTTCAATATGTAGTCCTACAAATTTCAAAGAAGTTCAGTTGCTAAACAACAAGTTAACATGTTAGCATCTTATTGTCTCATTAAATTGGTTAAAAAGAAAAAGCCTTGGAATGTCCAAGTACAAATATTCTTTTGGAAAGATATTATATGTGTACATGGAATCTTGTACACAACAAACTTCCAACAAACTTTTATATATTGCTTTCTATTTAGTAAATACTATACTTCAGAATTCAAATGTTCTTTGTGGGTTCGATATCCATCCTTAGGAACAAATTTATTACTACTGACACGGTACAGTTGCTATAAAAAAAATCTTATGCTTATAATAAATCTATGAATAATAATATTTCTAACTTTTCTGTTTTGATTTTTTTGTATTAGAACGATGTTAGGAAAATTTCTTCAGCCTATTCAAGTTGTTTGGAGTTTTCCTTTGGTTGGCTATATTAAAGTTAACATGGATGGTGCTGCTAAAGGGTCTCCAACTCTTGCTTCTTGTGGTGGGATCTTTAGAGGTAGTATGGGTGATTAGTTTTTCTTTTTTCCTTAGTGTTCAACCCTCGATTGCACTACAACATTTTTTACTTTAGGCAACTCAAAATTTGCAAAAGTATTTTGATCGGGGATATAAGAGATATGGATTAAGATTAAGTAAACTTTTGGTGATAGTAGTCATTACGAAAGTGATTGGTTGTTTAGGAAATATAGAATTCGTGTAGGAATTTTTTGTATAGGGGTTGAAATACGTATTCCTATTTCAGTCAATATTTTTGCTGATAAAAAACTAAAATCAAGATATCATTCTCAAACAATTTACTCATTTTTTCATATTTGTCGAGATTCTTATGAAACCATGAAACCGATGAGTTTAGTCATTAATTTACATTGATTGAAGTTACGTAATAAAAAATGTTGTGATGAAATTTAAGATATTAAAAATACTATATAGTTAATCATTGTTATATGATCTTTCAAATCATGCAAGAAGAATTGTGAAATAAATTGGAAAAATAATCAAATAGTTGGAATGTGTTTATTTCAATAAACAATAAGTCCACAACTGTGCAATGGAATATTCAAACGTCACAACATAATTAAAGGAAAACGAGTCATTTCTATTTTGGGCAGCCACAATCACGATGGTTTCCTATGTGCATATTCTCAATCATCTGTGAGGAAAGTAAGAGTTCAGAAACAAAGAAGGGAAAAACAAGGGCAGAAACTAGCCAGAAAGGAGAATGAGACTCACGTTTTTCATTAATTCTCTCTTGCTCCCCACGCCTCATATTCACGTAATCCCTTTTCCATTTAGGCTCCAATTGTTTCCTTGTGGATCTCCTCAATCCATCCATGTTTGTAAAGTTTGTTACGCTCTCTTGGTCCACGTGTCTATGCTGATATGGATTTCCCTCGTTGGAATATCCGAGTGTTGTATCATAACCCCCCTTCATGAATTGGACCTTGTCCTCAAGGTCCACTACTTGTAGCAACTGGTCATGTAACAGTTCGTCTGGTATCATCTGTTGTTGTGAGTCTCCAACACATTTTTTTTAACAGTGAGATATGAAATATAGGATGCATGCGGGTAGTGATCGAAAGTTGTAACTTGTAGGCCACAAAACCTATGTGTTCCAGTATTTGAAATGGGCCAAAATACTTCATACTCCACTTTTGATTTTTGCGCGAAGCCATATATATTTGTCTATATGGTTGGAGCTTGACAAATACATAATCTCCCACAGCTAGTTGCACCTATTTCCTTTTACCATCTGCATATGGTTTCATCCTTTGTTGTGAGAGACTTAGATTATGCTTAAATTGAACCAACAGCATGTCACGCTCTGAAAATTGTTGTCTAACATTGACTTCATCATTTGGAGTAGGTGTATACCTTAAAATTTATCTTGGATCACAACCAAATACTGCACGATATGGTGTCAGGCCTATAGCGGAATGAAAACCAGTATTGTACCAATAGGAAGCTCATGGTAAAAGTGTGTACCAAAATTTAGGAGCTTGTTGAGTGAAGCACAAAAAATACATTGAAAAATATCTATTTAAGACTTTTGATTGACCATCATTTTATGGATTATAAGAAAAACTCATAGATAAGGTTGTTCCTTGAGATTTAAAGAGGTGCTACCAAAACATACTAGTGAAAATTTTGTCCTAATTCAATACTATAAAATGAGGTATGCCATGAGTTTTTAGGACATTTTGGACTAAAACTTCAACCACCATTTGGGAAGTGTGCGAGGTCGGTAGGGGTATGAAATAAGCAAATTTTGAAAGTCTATCAATGACCACCATGATTACCGAGTACCCATATGACACAAGTAAACCTGTAATTAAGTTCATCACTATATCCTACCAAATTTGATTAGGGATTGGTAATGGTTAAAGATGTCTAGCTGATGGTTGAGTTACATATTTTGCTTCTTGACATATGGAACAAGGTCAAACGCACTCCTTAACATCGTGATTGAGGCCCTTCCAAAAAAACTGAGCAGTGGTATGGGCTAAAGTGCGTTGAATGTCAGCATGACTGCCTATGGGTGAATCATGAAACTCTTTAAGGAGTAGTTGTTTAATATTGGACTTAGTTGGAATGAATAAATCGCCTTTCTAGGACCATAAATCATCGTGCTTAATTAACTAAGAATTTGTAATAATGATGGTTGTTGGAAATTCCTCCAAGGGATCATATTGTTCTAGTTCTTGACGCAATTTTTGGAGAAAATAAAATTGGAGTCTGGAACAAGCAAAGAATGCTTGGGACAGTGCATTCACTGCTTGATTATCTTTACCTCATTTGTATTCAATTGTAAAATCAAACCCCGATAACTTTGGAAGCCATGCTTGCTGCTCTAATGTTTGAATGACTTGAGCTTGCATTTATTTGAGACTTTGATGATCCATTTTGATAACAAATTTGTGACCAAGTAATGGTGAAACTTAGCAACTAGCTAGATGATGGCATGCATTTCTCTAACATATGCAAATTTATGTTGCATGCGAGATGTCAATTTCTTGGAAAAAAATGCTATAGGATGATTATTTTGGGTAAGCACAACTCCAATCCCAAGAGAATAAGCATCAATTTCTAATACAAATGGTTGGCTGAAATTAGGTAAAACTAGCACAGGTGCATGTGTCAGTGTTATTTAGAGAGTATTGAAAGCGATTGCAGCTTGGTCAGACCACCAAAAGGCATCTTTTTTCAACAAATTCGTAAGCGATGTAGCAATAATTGCAAAATTCTTAATGAACCTGCGACAATACCTTACGAGACCCAAAAAAGCTCAAAGGTTGTTCACTGTAGTAGGGATTGGCTATTATTTAACAACAGTGATTTTAGATTCATCCACCTGGACACTCTCTTTTGTAACTATATGTCTTAGATATTCAATTTTTTCTGGCCAAAAGAACATTTGGAGAGTTTGGCGACTAAGGAGTGGTGGTGTAGAAATTTGAGAACCTATGATAGATGATTAATATGAATAGTCTAACTTGGACTATAAATCAAAATATCATCAAAAAAATACGAGAACAATATTTCTCATAAAATTAGCAAAAATAGAATTCATGAGTGCTTGGAAGGTGGTCAAGGCATTTGTCAACTTGAATGGCATGACCAACCATTCATACAAACCATGATGCGTTCGAAAGGAAGTGTTATGGCGATCTGCAAGTTGCACCAGTATCTAATGATAACCTGAACACAAATCTAATTTGGAGAAGAAAAATATCATCATCGACTATGGACATAGGAAACAAAACCTTGATGGGGACTGCATTGAGTACTCAATAATCCGTACAAAAACACCATGTACCATCTTTTTTTTTTCACTAGTAGCATTGGTAAAGAGAAAGGACTAGAGTTAGGTTGAATGATACCTTCGACCAACATCTCAATGACTAATCTTTCACTCTCCAACATCTCAATGACTAATCTTTCACTCTCTGTCTTCTGACTATGCGGATAGCGATAGAGGCGCACTCTCACTGGTGCAGTATTTGGTGTAGTAAAGGAATGTTATGATCGTGTGTACAAGAAGGAAATAATCTATGAGGTTGCAGATGTTAGGTTCTACCTCGGTAGGTAAATTCTAAAAAGATGAATCTGAGTCCTCAAGAGAACTAAGTTGTAACGTGTATAGTTCTACAATAACATCAGTAACCTGTAAACATTTGAATTGGTGGAACTAATATAGACTAGGTTGCATGCTAGAGTCTCCTTATACAGTGTCATCCATATAAAATGTAATGAATTTTTGATTATAGTTAACCAAGTGTGTGTCTAAAGTAGCTAGCCATTGAGTGCCCAAAACCAATTCTGCAACAACAAATGGAAGTAAATAGGTTGAAACTTGTAAACAATGACTTTGAATATGAATTGGAATGTTATGAACTTGACCTTCACATGCCAAATGTTCCTCATTCCTAACTACCACTTTAAACAAAGGTGTTGTATGAACCTGTAACTTGAGAAGTTTTACAAGTCTAGGTTGGATGAAATAATCCGAGTTACCTCCTGTTGAAGATAGTGAAGATTCTACTCAACTTTCATGAAGATGTGTTTGATGAAGAAAATATATTTGAAGTTGTATATCATGGTCTTAGTTAGGATATATTTGCTTAAGTGGCCTTTTGCATTTTGACATAACTTCATATCTCATAGCCATGGTAATGATCTCAAGCACAAGGTTCTTTTAAAAGGAGTTTTAAAAATCTGTTCAAGTTTTTCAAAACTGATTTTACTTCACTAAATTTTCAATCTGTTGTTTGATAAAACAATTGATTTAATTGTATTGCACCAAAACTGTTTTGATTTTTCAAAAATCTGTTTTGTCTCCAAAATTCAGTTTTGTTCACATACTCTGATTTTAACTAACCAAAGGTTGGTTATGTTACCATCAAGTGATTTTTCAAAATACAATATGTTCTTTCAAACTTTAACCTGTTGTTTTATAATAGTTTTAAAACTATTTTTTGAAAAACTATTTTGATTTGAATTCTATAAAAGGATAGTTGTATCACAGTTCAATCCATCCCTTGCAATTACAAAGTGCTTATTGTTTATAAGTTTTTCCAAAGTTCTCAAATGAGTTCTGTTTTTTGAGAGTTTTTGAAAGTTCTTGTGTTGTTTTTTACATTGGTTGGAGATCATATTTTGAGTCTCTAAAGTCTGCATAACAAGGTGTTTCCTTTCCTTAATCTCTTTTTCTGTGTAAGGTGTATTCTTTTGCTTCATGGTAGTGTTTCTTGAAGTAGAAAGTTGCTGAAATAGTGTTTTTCAACTTGTATCTCTGGTTCTTGAAGGGTTTAAGAACTGTCTTGTTTGTAATCTTTTGTAAAGATTGTTGTGTTTTTAGTGGAATCCATCTTGGTGTGAGATGAGACTGGATGTAGCCCAATATTGAGTGAACCAGTCTAAATCTTTGTGTGCATTTCTTCTTTCATAAATCATTGCCTCTAAAACTGAGAAATCTACATAACCATAATAATTGAATCTGTTTTTTTAAATTGAATTTGTTGTTTTACTGTAGTATTGGTTTGATTTATATTTTGTTTTCAAGATTCTGGAAAGAATTTAAAATTGTAAGGTAGACTTTATCTTTGACAAATTCATACCTAGAAACTAGTCATAAAAACCAAGTCTCTTATCAAAACAACATGGAACTGATTTGAATCTATCAATTAAAAAAGTAAGCTAATTCTTTTAAGTACATTGTGGAAGCACTCTCAAATTAGAGTTCTGTTTTGAATGCTTCTGTTTGAATCAGAAATTAAGAACCTGAATTTACTTCATTCAGTTTTTAAGATTTTGCTTTTCAAACGAAATTTGAATCTTAAATAACTCATTGTATTTTAGATATATTCAAGCTTTTATCTTTTAATATTGATTTCAATATTCATTATGTATAAAGATAAGAAATGTTTAAAAAATAGAATTCTTAAGTCAGGATTATAATTTGTTAATTCTAAAAGTAATTTGTTGTTATTCTGGTTTGCACCCTGATCAAGAAAATTAATCTATTTTTCTTCAAATAAATCTATTATTTTACTGTCAGAATTCTTAAAGCTCGCATTTGCGAAAATTATCTTAAGTACAATTCATCCCCTCTTGAACTTAGACTTCCATAAACTCAACAATTGCTATCTAGAGCTAGGGCTTGTACTTTAACTAAGTTTTGTTCTCAATATGACTGAGTTTAAGTTGTCTTTCGCTGAGGGTGTGTCTATTAATAGACATCCTATGTTTGGTGGTGTGAATGATGCTTTTTAAAAAATAAGAATGAAAATTTTTATGGAATTAATTGATATGGGAATCTATGATGTTTTTGTAAATGGACCATTATGTACACAATGAGATATAAGTAATAAAAAAATTATGTCTAATGAATTTAAATATAAACAAATATTAACCTGAAAGCTCTATTTTAATGTTATTATTTTTAAAAAATTGAATTATTTAAAGGAACTATTTTCAATAAATACAACTAAGAATAAGTAAAAGAATTTACCCAATTTTATATAAAAGGACTGAAGGCGTACCATTTGTAGGATTTCCAAGTTCTCAATTCCTTATTTATTTTCCTATTAATTTATGTAAAAATTATCCTAAAGCTATTTAGTGATTGCTAAAAGATATACTTGCTATTGTTGCGTGAAAATTATCAATCAAAAGGATCAACTAAGTATTTCAACACCATTCTAAAATGAGGTGATTCAACTTTTTTTTTAATCTTTTTCATCAATTTTTTGTTAACTTAATAATAACGTAATCAAAAGTAAGTTGGATTATTTTTAATTTAACCATTACTTGATCTATTTTAACCATAACTTATATTAATAAACTAAACTGATCTATTAAATTTATTAAACCGTGATCTGGCATGTCTTTCGATCCATAAGACTCAAAAAAATGTTCTAGAATAAAACCACTCTTTAAACCAAAAGAAACTGATCAAACAAAAATCCATAAACTAGCAAAAAATTCTCTTGAAAGTTATTGCATGGTTCCATGCGTTTATGCACATAACTTCAATAAGGATTATAGATCAACTAGTACTTTACCC
>Ga0123341_1005151_pt1 | contig 11612 bp, 8 predicted proteins | sample Turbeapinknodule_FD_89959 | JGI IMG/M metagenome (GOLD analysis project Ga0123341, IMG submission 89959) | Root nodule microbial communities of legume samples collected from Mexico - Turtle bean Mexico pink nodule | ecosystem: Host-associated > Plants > Roots > Nodule | place: Mexico: Nepantla... | reverse complement strand
GATTCAAAATGTTGTAGAACTTTATGAGTATACCTCTTTGGAAAAATTGGTTCACCTAGCCATCAAGGTTGAATCACAACTTTTAAAGAAAACATCTTTCAAAAATACTCATAATGATGGCTTTTATAACTCAACTTGGAAGTGTAAAAATCAATTTTCAAAACAAGATAATCCTTCCAACTCTTCTAAAGAATCCACTCCACAAAAGGAATATCTTTCTCCTTCTAGGAAAAATCGTCAACCAAAACCTCGAGTACTAAATGTTTTAAATGCTTAGGCTTTGGGCACATACCTGCCAACTGTCCAACAAAACGAACGATGATGGTTAAGGGGGGATAGTCGTAAGTGACCATAGTGATCAATCTTCTCGGTTTAACTTCCCTTCCCCTTCAAAATCCCCTAGTGAAAATGAATGTGAATTTCCTTGTGAAGGTGACTTATTTGTGATAAGGCGAATGTTGGGAACAATTCCAAAACATTTGGATGACACACAAAGAGAAAATATTTTCCACACTCGCTGCCATATCAACAACAAGTTATGTTTCATGATAATAGATGGGGGTAGTTGTGCTAATGTGGAAAGTGCAAGAGTAGTGGAGAAACTTGGATTACCCACTATCTATGATACAAAGCCCTATAAACTTTAGTGGCTTAGTATCGAAGGAGAAATCATGGTAACTAAACAAGTCCTAATAACGATGTTTGCTATAGGAAAGTATCAAGATGAGGTTTTATTTGATGTTGTGCCAATAGAAGTAACACATATTCTTTTGGGAAGGCCTTGGAAATATAATAGACAAGTTCCACATGATGGCCTGACCAACAAAATGTCTTTTAACTTCCAAGGGCACAAGGTTATCTTAAAACCCCTTTCTCCCAAAAAAATTTCATTAGGACCAAATAAAAATGAAAAACAAAAGAGAAAATAAAAAAAGATAACGAAAGAACAGATAAACCGGGTCACAATATATCACCTTACCCTGCAAAACAAATCATGTTGGCGCAGGCCGGACTGCAAACTACACCTACAAGGTGTTCTTCTTCCTTCTCTTTTTCATTACCCAATAAATCTAAACACTTGACATCTGGGACATTGAAGTTTTGGGATGAAATTCAAACCCCTCCTAAAGGTTCTCACCTTCTAAGAGGATTTTCATCAAAAAGTTATTTCATCCCCAAATATTATTTCCTAACATGGCTTGTATGTATAACTTCCCCTTTGAACTCCCCACGCTTCAGGAACATCAGTTTACTTCACATTCCATAATTCGCAATATCTTATATGTGAACAAACTGAGTATGTTATTTGCAAGAGTTCTAAATTCGAAGTCGAATTATCTCCAACTTGGGGGGCATGATATAATCCAAGAAGACAAACAGATGACCAAGGACTCAAGAGACAATTCACACGGTGAGCAGTCATCTCACCAATCAAGTCAAAGCCCCACCAAAGATCTGACAGACCTTACCATAAGAAGAACGGGGCATACACCAGAACATCAATTGTTCTTTCTTCTAGTCTTCTTAAAAATAAAAACATATTGTAAATAATTTGGGCTCACTTTGGGGTCCAAATAGTAGAATAGGCTAGAGTAGGTTCATTTAGCATAATACGAGGTGTATTTATCATTTTAGCTTGTGCCTAGTCCATTAGGGTTAGAATGTAGCCGTAACTTCTAGAAGTTATGCCTAAGGGATGGTTTTGACCATGGTCAACACCCTAGGCAGCCCCTCTCCCCTTCTTTTTCTACCCCTCACTCATCTTGCCCTCCAAGTCACTCCTTCCTATATAAAAGGTGTCTTTCTCCATGTATACACATTAAAATTTTAAGTAAAGAAACTTTGCTTGAGTGAATTGAGAGTTTGAGTACTCCTTTTTATCTGGGTCTTATCATGGGTGGGTAGTATCCTAAGTGTAGACTCTGGGTCTAATCTTGAGTGAGTGACATCTCAAGTGGCGGCTCTTGCATCACTCATCTTAGAATCCCTCTGCTCCAAATGGCGTGAGTTCCCTTTCTAATCCATAAGTTCTTTTCATCCCTTCATCTTTTTCCTTCTTTATTTGCCCCATCATCCATTTTCATTTCATGTTTTTTAATGTTCCTTCCATTCGGTCATTCTTTATCATTTTAGTCTTGTTTCGTTTCCTCTTTTATGTTCTCTTCAATTCTGCACCTTTGCATCATTGTCACCATATTATTGTGTTTTTCTCTTTGCCCTTGTGAAGTGAACCTTCACACTTACTTAACTATTTGATTAAGTTCGTGTCTAGTGGGGATCTTCTTAGGGTTCTCACCTTTAAATTGCTAAAATCCAAAATTGAAACAAAAGTGAAACTTTTAAAATGTGCAATCTAAATATGTTTTATATCAAAATCAGTGCGTTTAATATATTAAAACAATATTTAATAATTAAAATCTAAATCAAAATTGTCGAAGGACGACACCCCCGAATTTAGCATTAGCGCGTTCAATATATAAAACCAATATGTAATCATTAAAAACTAAATCAAAATTGTCAAAGGTCGAACACCTCCGGAATTAGAATAAATACACTTTATATAAACATAATCAAATTTAATATTTTATTAAATACTAAATAAAAACACATTAACCTCAAAGTGGAGCGAAGCACAAGTGGTAGCACAATGAAAAAACCCTAGCAGCGTGGGTCGCAGTCGCGGTTAAGGTTGTTGGCGGCGCTGCGAGCGGAGGGCAAACTAGATCCGGTGACGGCGTTGGCGTGTAGAATAATGCAGCACGCGGTGATGGCAGCGCAAGAGACGCGGTGGCTTGCAGCGGTGCGAGGCGGTCAGGGGAGTAGAGGAGCAGCAGCGCGGCGTGGTCGCAGGGTGTAGCGGCATGGCAGGCGTAGGGCTTTGGCGAGTCCAAAAGCACTGGTGTGGTAAAGCTGGCGATTATGACGGGAAGAAGAAATGAGAGGTGTAGTAGTGAAAAGGGGAAGAATAAAGGAGAGGGAGGCGAGGCAAAGGAAAATGAAGGAATGAAGAAAGACCGAAGGCACGAAAGGAAAGAGACAATGAAAAGTGAAGGCGCAAACAAAGAGGTGGGAGTACGGGATTTTAAAAATCAAACAATTAACGACGGATCATGATGGAATCGTCGTTAAAAACCCCATTGACACTCTTATAATGACAGTTCAGGATGGAACCATCGTTAAGAAGAATAAATAATTATAAGTTTGTCACCGCACTTATTTTTAATATAGAGTCGTCGTATTGATATTTTATATTGATATTTTATAAGTATTAAACAACCTATGTAAAATATACAATTATATACATTTGTAATAATCTAAACCTAAGTACAATATACAATTATATACATTTGTAATAATCGAAATCATTATTTTTTAGTACCTTCTGCTTTGTCTGAGTATTAAAACAAAATTAAACATTCGAAAATAATTCAAAATATAATAAAGCAAGTAGAATTTTGAAATTATAACACAAGTATTCGGGTTTTAATCTATATATAGTTGAGGGATTTGGATTGATATGGTCAGAGATTATATCAAACTTAATTTACTTTTCTTTATATATCTTTATATATGGTGTGAGTAAGTTTATAAGTATAATTATGATAAATTAATCCTCATTCTTTAGTAATTAACCATTTTTTATATTAAGTTAAAACTCTGATTCCTTAGATGCAATGAAAGAATTGACAAACATGATTCATAAGAATACATACAAAATCATGCTTCCTTAAGATCCACAACAAGAATGCCTTAAAATTTGAAGTTCTACCCAAAATCTAATTTTCTAATTAAAAAAGTTTTGATTGTAATACTTTTCTATTACCTGTTATGTTTATTTTTTCCAAAGAGAAAATAAGGTGTAGAAATGGACCACAATGATTTGGATATGTAAGAAACACAATGAACATATCAATAGGGTTCATCCTCCCACTTGGTAGGACTAAGAAGCCATCCATGGACAATAATTATTTGACTTGATTCACCCAACATATTCCACTTTTGTCACTATTCCCCAAGTTGAATGTGTTCACGTGCCCTAATATAGTATATCTTCTATCTTTTATCCTGATAAAATGATTAAAGAGATAACACGTTTCATTCATAAACAAAGCCATCCAACAAATCTTACAAAAAGTTTTATAAATATGACACTCTTTCAGTGCGTGCTTGATCTCACGTTAATTTTTTTGTATAATCATGACAAAATAATTAGTTGACGTGATTTTAGATAAATTTTTATATATTTATATTTTTTGAAACAGCTATGGACCTTTAGTCTTTGTGTTTGTTAGTCTTTTAGTTGAGTACGTGTTATAAACAAAAAAATATATTCTTGATTATATTTTTTTGCACATAATACAAATGAAATATCTTGCAAAAACAGTGTGAACCAAAATGTTTGTATTTGATTTTGATTTCCTTGGGTTAAAATTATAGAAAAAATGCATAAAAATGAATTAGTGTGGACATACTTTACTTCAAATAAACTACGTCGCTTTCAAATTTGCATGGTGCCCATTCTTGATTTCACCCCTTCAAGATCAATTTTGTTCACTAGCTAGATAAAGAGTTCTTCAGTCAACTTCTCCATAATTAGTGTCTTGGATGAAAAAAAAAATTCAAGTGATGCAAAAAGTGTCTAATACGTATACGTTTTTAATTGGTATATTTGAAATTTCGTAACTGAACAATTCAACACAGATGATATGATAATGATTATGACATTAGATGTTGTTTTTAAGTTCTTTAACAGTGAAAATAATGTTTCTTACAACTACGTATAAGATCAATTAACACAGAATCGATATAAATAAAAATTAGATGCTCTTTTTTTAGTCAATCTTTGATACTTCACATTGGTTTTTATAACCTATATGTGATTCACATTTTATATCATTGACATTTAATTATTTTATATCATTTTACGTCGACGATATAAATATAATATATTTCGTAGAATTGATGTAATATACGTTATTTACATTAGTGTTTGCTTGTCTTAACATTAGGTATTTGAAACACGTTTATTAATGTTTAATTATACTTTTTTTTATATTATTGTAATTATACAATTTTACTTGAACATGAAGGTTGAAATGGCATAATTACTAGCGGAATAATATCTTATTAAGAATTATTGAATCGGAGAAATTTATTTATGGATGAGCTCAAATTTAATTGTTAAGTTTGAAGAAGAACTTTGAACTTTTTATAATCATGTTGAGCCTGAAATGATATAATTGTATGTGGGAGTAAGGTGGAGTTTTATGTCAAGTTCTCATTTTATAAGATAATTAAAATAAGTATTTTAATTTAAGGTAGATTGGGATTGAAAACAATAGATTACTTTTGGAAAATTATTCTTGAAATTTGAAATGTACTGGAATGATCAAATTGATTTTAGTTAGTTATTGTATAATATAGTTTGTTCTTGTAATTGAGTTATATTTAAGAGTTGAGTTAAATATGATATTTGATAGCTAGATTTATGCATGGGTGAAATTAGGAAGTTGATGACCTCTATTGTGTATGATTTTGAAATGACCATGGTAGCTTTAATTGAACTTGGTGCATGTTGAAATATAAGTATCTTTTGATTATGTTTTTGATACTAAATTAAATGAGTTGATTGTAGTTTAATGAATTGTGATGTGTATTAAAGTGATGATTCACTAAAAATGAGTATAAATAGAGCTGATGATTATTTTGGGTTAAAATGATTGAAAATATGAAATTTATGCAATATATTATGGTGTTTAAGTATTTTAAACATGTTGAAATGTGCAAAGTGTTTATTTTAACTTTCGATTTACTTTGAAAATTATTCTAGTTCTGCACAATCTCACATTGCTCTCGAATTCGAATTTTCTTAACCGATTACAATTCGTTCAAGGAAACTTTCAAAATTCGTTCAATAGATTTAAATCTACTTAGCCTAACCAATTGAAATATGAGAGCAATTAAACGAAATTGATAAGTTAATTCACTCAACAAATTTGCGATGTTTCACAATTTTATATTTTAGTTGAAAATATTAAAAAATGACGAGGTACTAGAAATGATAAATGACTATGAAAAACTCATGATAATTTGATTTAAATAATTTATCAGATGATAAAATGATGTTATAGTAATTTAGATATAATATTTTGAATTATATGTGTTCTCGAATGGGTTTGGAACCAAGAGAACGATAAGAACACTGATTTGAATACTCCTTGGTTGGTCAGTCAAGTCTATCCTCCTTCGTCTCAAAATGGACTCCTCTCTCCTTTCGTTGCTCTACCTCTCGGTCTTCGTGAAGTCCAGACTCGGATAATACCTGTAAAAGACACTCTGACGCTCAAGTCAAAATTCAGTATTCGGCACTTGGTATTCTAGTCATTGTATAATGACGTACCTGATTCTTGGAATCTATGCCTATTTATATGATTATCATGGACCCTTTCTTATTAGGTCGAATTAGGGATTTGAGTCATGCTTAGGGATACATTACCTAGTGTTTAATTATTGATTAACCTCATTAATCTTAAACATAATAGTCTTTGTGGTGTCGATCACCTTGTTGAATCATGATCTCAATCGTACGGGTCCTACCAGTACAATATACATATATAAAATGTATTCCGTAAAGATCAGGACTTAATGTGAATTCTTATTTAAATGTGTGTATTAATTATAAGTTAATTTGTATAGAGATATTTAGTAAATATTTAAATCACATAAACTAAAATCACCTCAACTAAGAAGTTGAGATAGAGAAAGAGAGAGTTTTTTATATATATATATATATATATATATATATATATATATATATGAATTTTAGATATTTGATGTTTAGAACTTGGTCCATGAAATTGATATTTGTAGATATAAAAGTGCTTAAATAATGAATATGTTAGTTTTTATATCACCTATTAAATATGGATATTCTCAAAAGTAATGTGAAACATTTTTGTTGTATATAAATTGATGTATTGATTTGTATTTAATGAATGATGGAGAGAGATTGAAATTAATTATATTTTTATAGTTATGATGAATTTAATATAATATAATATAATTTATTCTTTATCATAATATTGTAATTCTATTATATATTACTACAAGTCACCCCTTATTTATATATATATATATATATATATATATATATATATTTTGTTCTTATCGGTTGACTCTTTCGTCGGCTGATTAGGTTGAACGCTTTCTCTTAGATCTGCCGCACTTGAGTATTGACTTGTGTCTCTCTGTTGAACTGAAACGTGACTCCGTTGTGACAGAGGGCGCCCTACCTGTTGATTGCATTCCAACGCTCAAATCAGTAAGGACTCACAAAAAGTAAACAATTTTCAGTCTAGTGTGCAAAAATAACGTACCTTCATCTGGGGTCTTAGGCCTCTTTTGTGACCGCACGTACAACAGTTTCTCCCTTAAGAGAATAAAATCTTAACTGAAAATATAACTGAGCACATAAAATAATAATAACAAAAAACCCACCTGACATGGGCGTCAATTATTCTATTATAAGCGCACACACCTATCTTTTAGGGTTATTATCAACATTTATCAAAATACTTGGTACGTATCCCACATCAACAAATAAACATACACAATTATTTATAAGTGCAAACACACAGGTGTCACTCCTACACAGGGGCGACCACATTGTGTTTGTTTTTTGTGGACTCTTTCATTGGGCCAGAACTTATAATCTCCGTCCAGGTCCAATACCCGACATCGAGGACCGAGCTATTCTCAGTATAAACCATTGACTGAGCCCCTGCCCAGTACATACCGAACTATTCTCAGGATAAACCATTAACTGAATCACTGCCCAGTATATATATATATATATATATATATATATATATATATATATATAATTTATAAATTATGTAAATGGAGAGTGTGTACAAATATCATAATATATTCAAATTTTAATGGAACACAATAGATGTACATTAATATATAGAATAAAAAAATTAAATAACCAATTAATTAATATAATATAATGCAAAATCAAGATATAAAAATAGTAATTAATATAAATTATTAAATATTATGTTTTATAATAAAAGATAATAGTAATTGATAAATTAAATTAGATTTACCTTTTAAATGTTTTTATTTATGTTAAAATGGATTTAGATTAAATTTTAAAAACATTATGGTAATGCTAATTTTGTACACCGGTTTTTAACTAGTTTAACTGATTTTTTGTCGGTCTTCATTCATTTTTAAAAACTGTTCGATTGTATATATAAGGATAAGATCAATTCTCAATTAAACAAATCAAATATACTAACTTCCTCTGGTTTTCACAACTATGATTAGAGATATGTTTTCTTTCTTTTTTAACTACGTTTGGATTTTATTTGAAGATGAGGTTACAAATAAAATGTAAATCTCAAAACTTTTCCGTAGTTTTGTTAATTCAACTATTTTTATAGTTTCTTAAATTATTTTAATTCTATATTATGTATTGGTAAACTCACTTTTATTTAAATTAAATTTATTTCTTCTTATTAAAGGTTAAGAATTTAAATATAAGTTGAAGTTCTATACTAAAAAAAATCATAAATCTATGTTATTTTAAGATTTTGAACTTTGTTATGAAGTTTTGTAATTAGTGTCAAATTTTTTCGTCTCTCATCGAAGAATACAGGAAAAAGAAATACGAATCGTAAAACGACACAATATCAAGCATATTCCACGATCCCATCCTTTTATTCCTTTGTAGCTGAATTACGAATTAGTAGTTCTCAACCATGCATTGCGACTTATCCATCACACACAAGTGCAAACAACATTGGTACGAGAAATTAAAATTCTCTACTACTATGAGAAAATATGCTAAATTTATTATTTTTTATATTCATTTTATAATTATATCAGTCTTTATTTTTAGTTGACCCTGAAAAATTTATAGTTTAATTTTTTTTGTTAAGCTGCAGTAGTCTGAATCTCTCATCAATAAGCACTTTTGTTTGATAATTGAAGAGAGTTTCTAAATAAGAAGTAGTGTATTAAGAAGAATTAAAATCTACACGCAAATGTACAAAGTAGATGTGTTGATTGTGAAACGTATGATGATTGAGTCACACATGAAGTTGTTCCAAGAGAAGGACCACAATGGACCCTCTTATGATGAAGTTCCTCCCTCAAGAAACTTAAATCTGAAAGCTAGAATTTGACAACCCCTAAAGCCAGAGCAATCCTTATAACCAAAAAGCAGAGGTACACACTCAAAAGCCCTACCCCTAAGGATTTATCCAACTTCATACTCTTCTTTGGCAAGATAACAAGGGCCCAAAGAAGTCCTCCAGTCAAGAACAAAAGGGTCTCATAGAGTGAAGGATCCTTGGGAATGACATAAGGGTGTGGATATTCAGACCAAGCTGAGAGAACAAGGGGCAAGCCCAAACCCATCAAGGTATTGAATATAGGACCAGCATAGCAACCAGATATGGCCATTTGGACACCATCTGCCCCACCATTCAAGGCCATGGCACCATTGGCTATGAAGTCCCCAAGTGAGTTCCCCCAAGCTAGGACCGTTAGTCCTAGCATTGAAGGGCTAACCCCAATTATGGTCCCAATTGAAACCAAGACAGAAACTAGCTCAGCAGCAATTATGTAAGTCCAGGTTACACTCATGGCAAAGCCACCAACCAGCCAAGGAAACAAGGACTTGGTTGGTGGGCTGCACCTATCAGTTGTCACGCATGCCATGTTGCCCAAAACTATCCCAATCAAAGAAGCTACTATGTATGTAACTAGGCTGCTCCTTGAACCCACGTTTTCACTTTGAGTGTTGAAAAGAACTGCTAGTAAAACTGGTGCTAATGTGACAGATATTACTGCAAATGGTTTTGACCACTTATCCTCACTCACCACCGGAATGGTAAGCCTTCTTGGTAAGCAAAGAGGCAGTTCTAGAACTTGTAGCAACTTTCCAATGTAAAGGCAATCAAACAAGGAGTTATGACCAAAAGTACTAGCTGGCTTTTGCTCCTTATCTTCAACCACCACTATCTCTGCCAAACTTTGTTTCTCTTCACCAACATAGCCCAGCAAAGGTATGCTAGACGCTACTGACTCATCAGAAGACATTGAATATTGCCTTACATTTCTTGTGTCCCCTCCATAGATTAGATGTGTGGCTGAGACAGCACAGACGTAGAGGAAGTAGATAGAAACATAGCAGATTGAAGCAAACAAAGTGATTTTACCAATGTAAATGATGATAAGGAGGATGAGAAGAGAGAAAAGGAAGAAAAGGACATCCCTGATGAAACTTGCCTTATCAACCTCAACCTGATTTGGGCTAACCAGAATGCTTATGACCCCCAACACAACAGACGACACAAAGAAAGACCCTCCTAGGATGCTGTTGAGTCCAACAGCACTATTGCTGGATGATCCTCTGAAAGACACAACGCTAGCAAAGAAATCAGGAGCGCCATTTCCCAGAGAAAGAAGGGTCACTCCTGCAATGGTGGGGGAGAGCCTCAAGATGTTGGACAAACCCTCCAAGGAACTGCAAAAGTAGTTGGAAGCTGTGTCACCCAACAGATAAAACAGCACCATAAGCCATAAGGCAAGGAGGGCTTGTCCCAAAATTGGGAATTTTCCTGAGTTGCAGTAGAAGATTTGAAGATAGTTGATGTACCCTTTTGACCTGCACTCAAGATGACTTTGGACATATAAGCACTTGGTGCCAAAATCTGAGTACTTGTGTATATCAGTGCAGCCTTCAACACTAACATCTCTCAACAACCTTTCATGGTTGAAGATTGTGAGGAGAGAGCCATTGGAGTGGACTTGAGAATTTGAGTTAGGAGGGTGGAGATAAAGTTTTAGAAGGAGACAGAAGAGGAAGATGAAAGAAAAGTTGAGGACAAGAACAAGTACTCTAGATTGAAGCTTGGACTTTGAGATGAAGGGTGCCATGTAGAGAGCAGTTTGGCAAAGGATATGATGTTTGCTATTGTGTGAAAGTATGAAGCAAGAAACTAGAATCGGTGTCCATATGGTATATGATGGAGTAGTTGTAGAGACATGGAGGAAGAAGACATGGAGAGGAAATTTACCTCTCAATAAGTGTTGGTGTACTGGTTTGGTTTGGGAGAGCTTGAAGAGAGAAGAAACAATTTAGAGATATTCCATCACAAAGCAAACAAAAACCACAGTGTGCCTATTGGTTTGCTATGTCCCATGTGAGGGATTGAGTTAGGTATACTCATTTGTGTTTGTGTGGATGGAATGGGGACGTACACAGGGAAACGCATGAAGCCAAATTTAATAACAGAGTTTTCAAAACATAATAGATGATTTAAGTGAAAGCTAACTCTGTATTAAACCAAAGCATATCATAAAAATATGCAACAATCATTGCTCCCAGTATCAAATTGGAACCTAAAACATTTTTATTATACTTCTGTCAAAACACTCATAAGACAAAATACTTTTTATAATTATAAATTAATATAATATGTGAAAATAAAATCTTCAAAAACATAGTTTTAATTTTTATATAAATTAATTTTAATTCTTCTTATAAACTTATTTTAATTTTTTCTCATATATTTTTACTGTAAGTAGTTATAGTT
>Ga0123341_1005150_pt1 | contig 11613 bp, 9 predicted proteins | sample Turbeapinknodule_FD_89959 | JGI IMG/M metagenome (GOLD analysis project Ga0123341, IMG submission 89959) | Root nodule microbial communities of legume samples collected from Mexico - Turtle bean Mexico pink nodule | ecosystem: Host-associated > Plants > Roots > Nodule | place: Mexico: Nepantla... | reverse complement strand
GGATAAATTTGTAAATTTACATTTTACACCTTTAAAATAATTTCTAAATTATCTCCTAACTATCACATCACTCACAAACTTCAATAAACCATCCTTACAAATCCACTCTATCATCCCTTAATCCAAACAACCTCACACATCCTCACCTCAATCCAAACAAACCCTTAAGGAGGAGGACATAGGGAAATTATGCAGTGCAAAAAGAAATTATGGGAGTGAAAAAACAATCCACTTTAAGTTTTGACACAAAATATAATTTGGCATCCAAAGTTCGTTAATTAATTACAATTATTACCAACTTTTGCTTGGTGTGGGGAAACATTCTCTAATTTCTTATAAACAATTTAAATAATTGATAATTAAAACATTAATAACTAATTAGATATTAATTTAAAAATTATTTATTAATAATAAAAATTAATTTAAATACTAATAATATTTTAATTTTTAAAATAATATTTAAGTTAACTAATATAATAATTAATTATTTTTTGTTTTTAAAATTAAATTTTATTTAATGGTTTTCTGGTAAGATTGTTATGATGAATAATATTCCAACTTCCTAATTAACATAGCCACAAGTCTCATTCAACAAATGGAATTGTGTGACTCAATGTACCACTTTCATTGAACAACTGCAATCACTTGTATTTCTCAGCTATTTACTTCATTTCCTTTGGGATGAAATCTTGATCTAAGTTTAGTAGGACTTTTATTTTTATTTTCTATAAAACCTGTGATGTCAAAAACTGCTATAGCACTGATATATTTTCCAATTTTAAAATTTGTAAACTCATTTTCAAAACAAGTCTTATCTAATACTGTAGTTTTATTGAGTTAATTTTTAAAAGATCTTATTTTACTTGTAATGTGAATGAATTTAACTTAGATGTATTCATAAGAAATGTAAAAACATCTTATATAATATTGCAGTTGTATTGAATCAATTGTAAAAACATCTTATTTTACTTGTAATGTCGAAATGTTTACCAGAATGAATCTAATAAAGCAAATACTTAAGAAATTGTATCATTTGTAATAGAATTGGTTATTTATGAATTATGATTTACAATGAGGTTTTAGTAAGTACAAACTAAAACCAAATTGCGATTGTTAACTTATCTATAGCATACAAACTGTTTGTTTAAAGTTCATTGTTAGAACTTAGAAGTACTGAAGATTAATTATGCTGTTAGTTCCATGAAAAACAATTGTTGAGATTAGACCATTTGATAGATCTAAGAGGATCTTATTAGAACAATCTAATCTAAAACATTTGAGAAGACTCATCCTAGAATGAATGAAGTATCTCGAGAAATTTGTGGAATGAAAGAAGTTGAATCCTTATCTATAACACAGGTTTTGAAATTCATATTATGTGTGATGAGTGTAGCCTTATCTACAACAGTTTTTTTGTCTCATCTCAGTCTTTCAAATTCATGTTCTGAACCTTGACTTTAGAATTTGTAAGCTAAATTCAATAAAAGAAGATCCAAAGCACTAGGTAGCAACTTTTTCAAAGCATTAACTAGCCACCCCATGGATATTGGTAAACACATCTTCAAACTGTTTAAAAATTTGGTGGCCTTTATTTCATTCCCTAGAACTGCATTTTTTTCTGATAATAACATGAAAAAAAGCCTTTGTTGAGACAAAGTCAAAGTTTCAAATTTTGCATGATGCCGTTAAAGCTTCCATAAACTCTTATTCTCCCACCACAAAATTCCCAATAAGCTCATTGTCTAGTCACTGCCACTTTAAAGTGACAAATTAAACATTACAACCCTAGTTGAGGAAGGACTCAAAAGCATATGAAAAACAAGGATTGAAGGTAACACCACTTTTCCCCAAGCATCAAAGCAAAAATTTAGACTAAAACATCTGAAAATACATGAAAAAAAGATAAACAGAATGAGAGAGATGGATATATCACAGGCTTCCTCTCCCTACCTAGTAAGCATAAATAGTTTGGCCTTATCCTTGTCTCTCCGCTCCTTTAAAACATTGAATTTTGGCCCTTTTTCTATCTACAACGTTCTTCTGTTGCTTCTTACACGGTGTAATGCTGCTGGATTGTGTCAATGTCCAAACCTTTCAGCTTCACCACAGACTCAACATGTCCCTTAAGTGTGTGAAGCTCACGAAGCCTGAAAAGGGTAGGTGAAAAGACAGAAATTTCATGCATTAGTTCCACAACAAGCAATGAATCAATTGTACAGTTATTAATATTGTAAAATTGATCATTGGTTTTCTTTTTCATCAAAATCACATATTCTTTACCTTATCTTGTAACATATTGCACTATTTAATTGCCATGAAAATCTTAAAAACTGTGGTTGCTTACCTTGCAACTTCAGCTCTTCTCTTGGCCTGCTCAGCAATCTCAGACAGTTCTCTGTAACTGCTCTTCTCATTGAAGATGTTAGAAGCTTCTGGTGGTTGAAGTCCATGAAGGGTCCTCTGAGCAAGAGCCCATTGAGCTTCCCTCTCCTCTTTACCATAGTCTTTCTTGGTGGTGAAGGCAGTCTGTCACCAACAATTTGAAACAATAGTATCAAATCTGAAACCTATTCATAGAAACTTCACAGTTACAGAACAAGTAAAAGGGATGAAGTATGCAAGTACCTTGTTCTCTAGGAGATTCAACCAAGCTTTGCCACTCAAGATGTAGCGGGTGGCGAACTTCATTATGTCAAGGGGGAAATAGAATACAATACTGTAGAGCCATATCACTCCTGCCCAACCCCAACCAACTCCTTTGATCCTTGCAAAGCTCCAGTTTGCATACACTGCTATTAATGTAGCAATCTGCAAGACCATAAGCTCAAAACATCAACTCAACCTTCTTTCATAATTCTTATAATGAAACAATTACCACTCTAATTTGATCACATTTCAGTTCCATAAATCCAACTCTAGCAGATTTTTTTTTTTATCAACAATAAACAATATATACATATGAACCACTTCAGGGTGATCCAAGACTCTAACAGATATGATGGAAGATCATCATCCTTACCAGCTGAGCAATAACGAAAGCGCCTAATAACAACAATCCAGGGCGTTCAATAAAGGACCAGCTGCGTGAACGGGTTACAAATATCAAAGCCTGGCTAACTATACTGACTTGTAGATACAAAGCAGCTGTCATTTCATCTGGACTGTCACCAATATGTCTAACTCCGAATTTATCCTTCAGTGACAATGAAGGGAGGGATTGGTGTCAGACATTTGAGCCAAAACAAGAATATTAAATTTCAATATGGAAGCAATGAAAGGTAAATATTTCTTACAGGGAAGAACTTTGTCTCTTTCATTGCCCAGAAGAATATAACAGTCATCAGTGCCAAGTAACCTCCTAGCACAATCCCAGTAGCAAATATTTCTTTCAGTTTCCAGCTATCAGGTAGGGGAGATGGCTTAACCCTGTCCTTTGAAATTGTCATGATTGTTCCTAATAGTTTGACAATACTGTTTAGATCACGGTTCTCACTTATCATAAAAGAAGGTATCAAGTATATTTCAGATAAATAAGAGTTTTACCATCATTCAGGATGGCAATAATCAAAACCATAAAAGGGGAGAAGTCAAATTTCCAGATCAGTGCAATGAACATGAAGCCAAACTGCATTGAGAAACAGAAAATCCAAATTGATCAATACTCATTCCTTGACTTAATGATTTACTTGTTTAATCACAGTAACACTCTCCACTTACCACTATACGGATTGTGATAGATACTGCGTATATCTGAAATGAAAAGATAAAGGTTTCAGGAGTTAATTTTCAACATCTTAGCTGGAAAAAAAAAGACTAGTATACCAAGAAAGAAGAAGCAACAAACCGTATAGTTCTTCATTCTTTGGAAAATAGCTCTGCTAGTTAAGACTGCACTTATAATAACACTCAATCCAGGTTCAGTCAAAACAATGTCAGAAGCACTTCTTGCAGCATCAGTGGCATCGGCAACAGCAATTCCAATGTCAGCCTTCTTCAATGCAGGAGCGTCATTGACACCATCTCCAGTCATTCCACAGATGTGCTTCCTCTCCTGCAACTTCTTTACGATTTCATATTTGTGCTCTGTAGTACAAAAAATAGAATATAATAAGGATATGAGGAGGTATCTATCACACATTTTTAAAGAACATAAGTAGAGGCAAAAGGCAATAATAAGAAGATAATAGTGAGCTGATACAAAAGTACGAACCTGGAAAAACACCAGCAAATCCATCTGCCTTCTCAATCAGCTCTTCTACAGGGAGTGCTGCAATACTTGCATCTTTGTCTTGACCAAGCAATGAAGCAGATGGATACATATTTGTTCCCATTCCAAGTCTCCTTCCTGTTTCCTTAGCTATGGCAAGTTGATCACCTAAGGGCAGAACAAAATTCATGATACTAAATTAAGGATGTCTGGTAATAAATATTGCATTTTATTGCTAATATAGCCTTCCTACAGATTTTGGAATGATGGAGATTAGTTACCAGTAATCATCTTAACATTTACACCAAGGTTAAGAGCTTGGCGAATGGTTTCAGCACTGTCATGCCTAGGGGGATCAAACAGTGACAACAAACCAACAAACTGCCATGGAGCACCAGCACTTTCTTTTGATTTCTCAGGAACTTCCTGTAGAAGTATCAGTGAGTAAACATGAAGGATTATTTTTGTGAAGGGAAATGAAGATTTACCACAAATAAAATTCAAACTTGAAGACTAGCTAGCTATTGAAACCTGTCTAGAAACAGCAAGTGAACGAAGCCCTCTTTCTGCAAACTTGTCAATGATAGCATGGACCTTCTTCTTAGCATCATCCCTGAGGTTACATAGGGACATAATCTGTTCACCAAAATAAATACATTAGCACCAATGGAGTAACTATAAGTCTCACAAATTATGAACAAACTGATCAAGGTTACCTGCTCAGGGGCACCTTTGCTTGCCCTGTGCCAATTACCACTCGCATCAATGTAAGTCAAAGCAGTTCTCTTGTCAACAGGATTGAATGGTAGAAAGTGCACCTCTCTTATCCCAGCCCTTGCCTGCACAAGGCATACATATAAATTTTCACGTAATTCATGCCAGAATATTTCTATAATGAACTCCACGACAGTAAATAATGAAATTGAAGAGATATTTAGAATGCATTTGTTTAAGATATTATCCAAAAACAAAGTGCTAAAGATATGGCTTCTGAAATATCTTGGCATGTTTGGCCAAGCTTTTAGATATATATACACTTTCTTAAAATAATTTTAATTTAATAAATGGGGCAAACCTCTTTAGGATCAGCAAGCATTCCAACAATTGCAGCATCAATGGCATCCTGGTTTTCAGTCCTGGCTGCCCTGGCAGCAAGAAGGATGACATGATCCTTGTCCACACCCTTGGCAAAGACTTCAACTAAGTTCTTGTCAACAGTGAGTTTGTTGAGGGTGAGTGTTCCTGTCTTGTCACTGCAAAGGACATCCATGCCTGCCATTTCTTCAATGGCAGTCATTCTCTTGGTGATGGCACCTTGCTGAGAGAGCTTGTGAGAACCAATGGCCATTGTCACAGACAACACAGTAGGCATAGCAATGGGGATACCTCCAATCAAGAGCACCAACAGGTTGTCAATTCCATCCCTGTACTTCCGGTGCTGAATTGGGTACATCACTATGAGCTCAGCTAGCATACCAACCGCAATGGAACAGATGCAGAAGTTCCCAATTGCTGTAAGAACCTTCTGGAAATGTCCAACTTGGTTAGTGCTATCCACCAAGTGTGCTGCCTTTCCAAAGAATGTGTGCACACCAGTTGCAATCACAACGGCTTCAATTTCTCCTTGTTTGCAAGTTGAGCCTGAGAACACTTCTTGCCCTGGATGCTTAGTAACTGGAAGTGACTCCCCAGTCAGTGCTGCTTGATCAACCATCAGAGGATCACCCTCTAGAAGACGAGCATCAGCAGGTATAATGTCACCTAGCTTGATGCTGATGATGTCTCCCGGGACCAGAATTGCAGCTTCTTGCTCACTCCATTTACCATCTCTAAGTACCTGCAAAGGCATCAACATTTTTGTCAGACATGATAACATGTTTAAACTAGTCCATTCTTAACGTCACGTAGTTATAAAGGTAAAATTGGTTTCATTTTTCTTCCATAAAAGTTTATGCAGAAATTTCCTCCAAACAAACCCGTAATAAGTGATTGACTAAAATGTGAGTTTAATAGATATGCATTATCAGTATAAAAATTTTTTCACCATTAACCAAATACAAATCATCCTTACTATGACTTCAGTTGTTACAAAAATAAAAAAACATACCATATGCAACAATTTGTGACTGAATAACATTGTTAAAAAAAAGTATGCTATCAATGCATATCCACCCTTTTTATGCAACAGAGATGAAAGATCTCTCATATTTTTTCATAAGAAGCATCCACAACTTGTAAATGCATGCAGAGAATACACAAATTTCAATTGTATTATTATTACCTTTGTTTTAGGAGCAAGACCAGCCATAAGAGCAGCAGCAGCATTTCCAGCATTGTTTTCCTCAATGAAACTGATAGTGGAGTTGATCAGCAACAAGCACACAATACCCACAAAATCTTGCCAATCTGGAGGCTTCCCTTCCCCGTTTGCAAGAGCAATTGCCATAATAGCTGCAGCCTCCATGACCCATGAAAGTGGATTCCACATGAACCCAAGAAATTTCAGAAACTTGCTTTCCTGTGTATCATTACATTTACAACTACCATCAATCAGAAACTACACTCAATCATTGTATCCAAACATATTAGAGATTATATATCATAAAGTGAGAACCTTCTTTTCTTCTAGCTTGTTGGGTCCAAATATTTGAAGCCTGTTCTCTCCTTCTGTGGAGGACAAACCTTCCCTGGTACATTTCAATTGCTCAAACACTTCGTCAATTGGAATGCGTTCCTATAAACACAATAACACAGTGTTGTTAGAAAAAAATGGACTCCTTAATTAACAGATTCCTCTTAATATGTAACTAAGCTTTTGCTTCCATAGTTTTTCTCAATCAATGCAATACAATCAGATTCCTTCATTTCCTTTCTCTGATAAGGGATTATTATTGTACATAACTTAGATCTTTTAGTAAACATTGATCTGCATATTATTATGAATCAATCAGATTCATATTTCCTTTCAATATTTTATGTTTCCAAAATTTGGTAACCTCACACATGCATACAAGTACAATCATACAGAACACCATAAGGGATGACGGTGGTAGTGTAGGACAGTTGGACTTCTTCCACAATATTTTCATAAAACTTGATTTAACATATATACATTATCCACACAACACAGACAAACAAAATTATTGTACTTTACTTGAAATCTTTTTTTGTGCAGTCTGAGATGAATTGAATTAGCGGTTAAAAATAAATTAAATTTCTTAAAATTTTCAGAAAATTAAAGTTTTACTTCTGTATATACTTTTATAGGATAATAAAGTTTTGTTAGCTTTTCATATGATCTTTATGAGGCTACTGTCATCTAACTTTGTCTTATTTTATCTTTTAAAAGAATTATCTTGAAAAATCACTTTTTTATGCTACTGTGTACCCAATTATAGTCAAATCATGCCAAATGCTGCACATGCCTCAACAGCCCTGTGAGTATGAACAAGCTTCCCTTCACTGTACAAACCCAAAATCCTAATCCTATTCGTTGAAAAAAAATATAGATAAAACCCCACCTCAGAACAACTTGCTCAGCCAAATAATAATAAAAATTCTAATGAATCAAAAGTTTCAAAGATGTTACATAAAACCCCCCACAAACAAAAAAAATATTAAAAACAGCAAGTACTATATAAAAAAAGCCACTTTTAAGTATTTAATGAAATAACATGTTTTGTACCTAAGATAACTTTAAGATGAAACTGTCCAATAGAATAATTTAAGTTACAAATTTTGAACAGTTGAAACATCAATTAAAACTGAAGGAATCTGACAGACTCTTTAATATTTAATGAATGTTTAAAGACATAATTATTTGAGAAAAAATATAATAATATGAGGAAAGTATGAAGTGTCAGAGTGGACAGTACAGCTATCTCTCCATGTGATTGGCGCCTGCTAACAGCTTTCACCTCTTGGACAAGTTGGGGTCCGTTTGGTCTCTATTTAATTAAAATCACTTTTTCTTTCTTATTCTATTATTAAAACAAGTTGAAACTTGATAGTGAGGGCAAAATGGCCATTTCATAGCCCGACTCATTCATGAATCCAAACAAGCATGGACCCCCCACTGTCACAACCGTTGAATGTGAGACTTACTATGAAAACGGTTAATCCCAAGGGCCATGATCCACACAATATTTTTAAAAGGCCAAAGTACCACGGAAAAGTACTTTAAATTCCTTCCCACCAAACAAGGCACAGACAGAGAGAGACACACACATGATAGATGGGATGATAATAAAAATAACAAAAAATAAATAAAAAATCAAACTTTTTATTTTGGGAAACCATACTAAATTGATGCAATTTTTATTTTTTTTGAAGACCCTTTTGAATTTTATAGCTTTCAAATAATTTTAATCAATAAAATGAGAATACCTTAAAGAAAGTGAGAATATGAATCCCCCATGTACACCAATATGAAAACACATGAATTCGTTTTCTATAGACGTGTATGTCTTATCTGTATTTCACATGTTTGGATCCGCAATTAAGGTGTGAATTAACACGTTTGGTCTACCACAAAGAAAGTAAATTTTCAACAAGTAAAGAAAAAACAAAACGAATATCTAACCCTCTTTCATGCATGTTTAGCTTTTGACCAAACAAAACACTATATACTACTACATGATTGTAATTAATTATAGTTTTCCTTCAAAGCAACGGTTCCAATATTCAAAAACTCTCTCCTTGCATGTGACCTTCCCCAGAAATTCCCTCTATTGACTTTTACCTTTCTTCCCTTAATTTTCTCAGCAATGAAACGTTAGGCGAGGAAAATCATACCATATATGATGAAAAAATATAACTTTTTTTCCTGAGAACTGTTACTCAGAGCCACTAAAATGGACCCAAAGGTGAAAAAGATAAGAAGATTGTAAAGGTTTTAGGTAGAAATTCAGCAGTAGACAAATTGTAAAGAAGAAAATAGTCAGATAAAAGTTAAGAATATATTTTCAGAATTCTGATATGAAAAAAAAAAGAGTTTTTGAACTCTCCCATCTGGAATCCAAACATGCATGATGTGATTCGATTCAACAAATGAAACAGGTAAACTTCTACTGAAATAAAAGCATGAAACTTTGAAGCCAACCAAAATCAAACACTATGCATTCATGATGCCACACAAAGCAAACACAGAAAAGAAACACTCTTTCTCTGATATCTGATATATTCTTTCATTCAACCCTCTAGAAAACAACTAATGAGAGAAAAAAAAAGTGAGAGAAAAAGCAAAGAGGTTGAAGGGTGTGTGCATATATACCAGATCAACAGTTTCATTCCTGATCTCTTCAAGAGTGATGGTTCCCTTGTCCCCAGCCATGGTGAAGGAACACAAAAAAGGCTGAAGAACTCAGCTGCAAACTAGAACAAAACAAGAACAACACAAGAACAAGAACAGGTTGAGAAAGGCAGAAATGGATAGAAAAAGATTAAAGGGTCATTGAATAAAAATTCTGTGCCCCCAAGAAAGTGAATGAATGAAAGGGTGTGAAACTCACACACCTCTTTATACCCTCTTTCACAGCATGAATGAGTCTCAAATCTCAATTAAGACTGCAAGCAAATACAACCTCTCCACCCTTTCTCTCTCTCTCTCTCTGCTGCTGCCTTGTCGGTTCTTACTGCTGATGTTGCTGATTGTGATGTTTTTTAGTTGAAAATTTGGAAATGCTACTACTTTATTATTAAATTATGGTAGTTAAAAAATAAACAATGATGACATTTAATTTAACTTAAAATATTTAATAGAATATAATAAATTGAAAAGAGCAACTGCGCATGTTACCCAATCTGGGGGTCCCAACTATCTGTACTAGCCATGTTGAGGTGGCCTGCATCATGTTAGACCTCAGGTATCAAATACTTTACTTCTCACATTTATGTTACATTTTTTTATATATATATACCTTTTATTTTATCAATTATCAAAATAAATGACAAAAAAAGTGAGATAACATTATTATTCATATCATTGGAAGAGATGCAGAAATAAGAGATTCCATAGGGTGAAAATCTTTCCCATTTTATCATCTCACTCACCTTTTTCTTTCTCATTTAAATGCTCATATTAGCTTTTATAAAACTACTATATTCCTTGTAAAAATATATATTTACTTTTATTTTAAATTTTAATATTTATTTAGAATTAATAAAAATAAATTATTCAGTAATAGTTATTTTTATTTTGGTATGAACTTTTTATTTTATGTCCATCTTTGAACCCACATTTATAACTGAAAAGTATGTATTAAGCTTTTTCTAAATTCATAAATTTTAATAAAATATTAAATACCCTTTCACTGTGGTTTGTTTAGAAAATTGAAATTTATTTATAACTAATATAGATATTTTTTTTGTCAACTTGGAAAATTCAAACAATACCAGAAATAAAAGTATGTTTCTTTGCAACAAATTTTTGTTTTTTCATCCTAACATGGCACCATATATGGTGAACCATAGTCAAAATAGATATACTTTTTATTAGTATTATTTTTTCGCCTAATATCAAATATAAGAATTTTTTTTATCAGAGTATCGAAATAATTAATAAAAATGAACTAAAATATAATTTTTCAAAAATCAAAGCTTGAAACATTGTTTTTTATATGAATTTGTAAATAAACGTGCATGCTTGTTAGTTTGGTATTGAGTGTAACATTTATTTTTTCTTTTTCTTGCTTCAAAGAAAAGCTTCTCAACTTGCATTCAAAATACTACTTGCAGTGTTCTTAGGAGACACAAAGTATAATCATAGTAATTAACATGCTCAATAAAATATATTATTTCATAATATTAATCATAAGTTTTCTTTTAATGAACAAACACTGACACCTGAATTTAAAGAAGAAAAATAAAATTTTAAAAATAGTATATCGTTCTGTAATTTTAAAACTTTGTGATGATTATATAAAAATTAATATATATTTTTATTATTCTTAAGTTCTATCCTTTCCTTTTCATTGATCTAGGTAAATGAGACACTTTGGATTCTTTAGCTACTTGGGAAACACAATCCTCGAAGCATGCAATTTATTTATGGAAACCATAAATTTTAAAAATATTAAACACTCACAAATATAATTAGCAAAAACTATATTTTTATTTATTCTTTTACTGGCATAAATTTACCTTAATTTCCTATATTAGAGACTAATTTTTTTTTGTAATATAATTTTTGCTCACCAAGTTAATTTCATCACTGTATAAAACATGCAAATAAAAATTGTTTCGACATTATAAAAGAATAAACTCATTTCTATCATGTTACTTTCTGCTTAAACATTGGAAAAATAGTTTACTATAAAATATTACATTTTGTACCACAAATACACATCTTAATTAGTTTTCAATTTTTTAAAAAAAAATCATTAGTCGTGCCAAATATTATAATTTTC
>Ga0123341_1005148_pt1 | contig 11614 bp, 5 predicted proteins | sample Turbeapinknodule_FD_89959 | JGI IMG/M metagenome (GOLD analysis project Ga0123341, IMG submission 89959) | Root nodule microbial communities of legume samples collected from Mexico - Turtle bean Mexico pink nodule | ecosystem: Host-associated > Plants > Roots > Nodule | place: Mexico: Nepantla... | reverse complement strand
GATTATTTTCTTAGTTAAATGCACTCATTAATTATATTAATTAGTTTTAAAAAATTAATTGAAATATTTCCAGAAAATTTAAGAAGACATATACATAAAATAAACAAATAAAATATGTACCATCTTATAAGTGTGTCGTTTTATTATATGCTTGGCCATTAAATCAAAATAATAAATTTTTTCTTATTTTATTACTCATATAAAGAAAAAATTTACTTTTTTAAATTCTAAATTTTTACATTAATATTAATTAAAAATCACAAAATAAATATCTATAAATAAACTGATTTGACTACAACTACGAGAAACTAACCTTAATAGATGTTTTATTAATCACATTAATTTCTTTATTTATATATTTTGAGAATAATTTCACCTAAATAAAATAGTATTTTTTGTCTAAAATATACACATCTTTATTTCTTTTAAAATATGTATTCCATACTTAAAGCGATTGGCGATCATTACTTCAGTGGTTCGAATAGTCAGGTATGTTAACTTCATTTAGATTTGGAGGAAAATAAAACTAATAAATATTTGGCATCCCTTAATTTGTTTAATTAGTCTACACAAAGCTGTAGAAATTACACATGAACAATAAACAAAGAAACAACTGAGGTAAAAGAAAACTGACAAGTACACATCATGTAAGATGAAATAAAGAAACGAATTTCCAATGGATAAGTTTTTCTCAAATTTGACAGGAGAAAAAAAAAATCCTAACATATATATATATACATTGTTTAACATATATTTCCTCTTTTCACAGCTCTAACTGATATTGAATTTCTTGGTCTAGCAAAATCTGGAACAGATACAAACAACATGCATAATTTATATCGTAATGCGTGCAAATCCATGGACATACCACTGAACAAGAAAAGCAATGAACATTTACCTTAAACCTGAGGCCAAGTTTGCGCTCATTAACTACCATCAATCTTGAAGAAGTACACGGTGTCATCAAACATGAGTTGCTAGCAAGCATTGCCGTTCACGTGTCAAAGATTTGAAGTGGAGTAATCAATAATGATTTATGAGTGCAGATCTATTTGAATGGTACATATGCTGAGGCAGCAGCTGCATCTATTATTAAGGATATAGGTTGGCGAGCTTGAAGACAAGCTCCTATATCAAATGGAAGCAACCTAGAACCATCAAAAATAAGATTAACGCCCGGAAGGATTGCTTCTTTACTATCATTTGCTTCTGGTTCAGGTTTTTTCGTATTGGCTTCAGGGGTTTCTTTAATAGGTTTCGTGGCAGCTTCACGAGGAAAAGTTAATGCGTATGATCTGCATGCACCATGCAAGAGCACACTCTCTGAGACTTTGGATGATTAGAAAATCAAGTTACGAAAAACATTCTTTTCTGTCTTGTGTTTGTCAAGACAATGCTAGTACAGTTTAATCAAACGAAAACATTAAGCAACTTTAATTAAGCTGTTTAGGAATGCAGTCCATGATGGGAAGAATTTTTTGGTCTCACATAATTAAAAGGATGAGCATGCAATACAAACCTAAAAAAAAACAAAACTAATTTCTCATATATAAATTGGTGTATGTGTCCTAAATCCTGTTTATTATGTGTATAAAATTAAACCATACATGTTCATAAAGGGTTTAATAGGGTATTGTTCTGTCGTAAGTCTGATATAAATCTCATAAATATCATCTTTGTAAGTGGAAAGCGGAGTATGAAACACCAGGGTAGTATATATTGTTGTTTTGTTAGTTTATGATGTGTAGGAGATAGGTATCAACAATGTCAAAAGGATGTGGCTGGTGAACTACGAAAATATAGACAATTGAATCTCAATATGTCTCTTGAAAAATCACAATGAGATGGAGGCTGCATGCACAGACATGAAGACTCTCAATAACAATGTTATTTTAAAATAAAAAAATGCATAATCCGAAGGAAAGAAAAAGATATAATGTATCTCCATAATTCTTTATATATATATATACATGTCTAGGTAAAAGTAGTTTTTTTAAGGTATATTCTATAAGATGTGTTGTAGATATGGTAAATCATATTTATGGGTTGGGGCACCTTAAGGGACTCATTTAATTAATTTATTATTGCTAATTAAAGAAAATAAATTAATCAACTTTAAGCATTGGATTAATAGGAATTCAGCAACAAACCTAAGAGCACTGCCATCACAGCACAACACTTCATTTTGGCAGCTTTGTTGATTAGCAAGTTTTAACCTCTGACGCACGCTTAATACCACCCCTGAATCGGGAGAAATATCAACAAGTGGATTTCGTGTTGCCCTAGCTTGGTTCATAGGTTGTTCAGTATCTTGCTCTTTCTGGTAAAGAACCTTTGCAGTTGGACCAGTTGATTTGTACTGAGCACAAATGTCATGTAACTTTTTCCTTAAATTTTGCATTGCATCATGGTGTTGACCAAATGAGTCAGATTGAAGCATCTTAGATGAAACTATCCTTGTACATATACTATTGCACAACGTTGGACTAAATAGTGGTATCCCGAATTCCACACTCAATGGCACCCATTCATATTTCTCTATGGAAGAGAACTGGTCTGATTTTGTTCCGTTAAATAGTTTCAATAGCCGAACATAACCAACGGTCCACAGTTCCATTTTGTTTGCCAAATTATTTAACAGAGAATTCAGCTTAAAATTTTCCTCTTCATCATCTAGTCCTAACTCTTTTTCTACAGAGGCAATTGATCCATCAGCGTTTTTTAAAGGCAAAGGGACATCCAAAGTAATAAGTTTTCCAGATTGATTAAGATCAAATCTACTGAGAGGCAGCACGAGCACAGCTGAATGTTTTAGAAGTGAATTTAAACAATGCAAAAGTATACTTCCCTTCACTAAGTTTCCTTCGAGCTTCCTTCCTAAACCTCCTATTGTGGAACCGTCCCAAGACCATATAAGGGCTTTCTCACAACCAGTCAATGGAGCAGGAAGCAAGCGCATACATTGGCCTTTCATCAGAACAACTGATAGAGGCCCATTACCTGCAGTTGAATATAATACCAATTTCATCCATGGACTCATGGAAGAATACGTAGGAGGACCAAAATGAACTGGTCCTGTAGGTTTAGGAATAATTGATGAATGGGGAAGAGGCACTATGGACACAAGTATACCATAGTCACGAAGAAACAAGCGATCAAGAGTAGTTGGTGCAAGAGAAGCCAAACTTTCAGAACGGAGAAGGTCCACACGATATATCTTTTTCCTTTTCAGCATTTCTATCTTGACATCTGAAACTTCTAACACAGCTAGTTTCTCATTCTCACGGAAATTTGTGTGTGACTTGTCAGCTTCCTCAATGTGATGATCGCTGCCTTCCTCCAAAGTACTGGACTGTGTTTCATCATCAATCCCACTACTAGTACTAGGATCACGTTCACTGTACACTGAAGCCTCCACGAAATTCTCTGAAACAGAATTTATTAAATCCTCATTACTCACTACAGTTTCTAAAACACCAGACTCTCCTGATTTTTCATCCAAAGAAATTTCAGGTATCACAGAACTTGGCCCATCATTGCTTGACGTAATCATGTTCAGGTTATCAGAATCTTCCTCTTCTTTATTACTAGCTATTCCACCTGATTGAAGACATTCTAAGACACAACGCAGACTAAATAAATGATTTGCAAACTCCTGTAATTCTCCCTCATATGTTGCACCTTCCAGGGTACTAAGATCCTTGCAAAGATCAGCAATGCTCGCATGACCCAATTTTCCCGCTTCATAAAGTGTAACAGCATGAGATTTCAGGCCTGCAAATTTGGCGACAAGCAAGAAGAAGATAAGCCAACTCAGAAGCCATAATGAGTAGCAGAATTCATTTCATCCAAATTGCCTTCAAGAATAATATAACTTATATTTTGACAAAACAGGTTAACCTCTTCAAGTAGTCCCTGTGACTATCCTATTTTAAGTTTGCCTTTGAATAACTTACCTCAAGTAAAAATGGGATAAGCAACCCCATCCAAAAAATAAATACAATTAATACTTGCAACCAATCATGTTCAAGTATATTAGAGACTTATACCAATAATTTTGAATGGAATTGTTCAACCCCATTTTTACTTGAGATAAGTTAGACAAACCTTTTAAATTCTAGTTCCTACGAGAAACCTAAAAGTTTTAGTTCTTACATGCCCCGTAAGAGTAAAGTTTTGGTGACTATGGCGAGCACTAATACTAAGAAAAAAAATTTATAGTATAAAAACGATACATAAACTTTCGTATGGTGGTACAGAAATTATGTGAGTTTTAAAACCTATAATTTTCTGGTATAGAAATTAAGACTTAAAATGAGCACAGCAAAAAGGATAAAATGAATAATTTAACCAAAAAAATAGTTCAGAAAATTATATCAAATAGTTAAACTTTAAGCTTCACGAATCAAGGAGTGACGGGTATATATATACCTGGTGAAACAGATCCCATCATAAGGTAGGATGTAATATTAGCATCAACTATGAAAGCAACACGAGTGTAGGAAGAACGAGATGCAAGGTTCCCTGAAGCTGAGGTATCCGCTTGTTGAATGGAGTCATTCTCGAAAAGCGTATTATCATTATTTTGACTAGCAACAGAAGCATCATCGTCACAAATTGTACTCATAGGAGATGCAGGAATGGCTGAATCTCCAATAATAGATTCTGGATCAAGTACTTTTGCTGCCCATCCCAATCTACACACAAAAGCACCAGCAGCCTGCAGCTGTGACAAGTCAGCCTGTAGGGTTGTTGCCAACTCACTAACCGTCACATTTTCATTTGAAACTACAAAAACTGCATACAACAACCTGAAAGAAAAAAACCTCTAGCATTAGAGTCCAACTATATGGAAATAAAAAAGCTCTTTCAACAAAATTGATGAAACCCAGACTGAAACAACTACTTTACTCTTCAATAGGATCTTCATATGATTGCTCCCTGTTGGAAACAAAACCTTCAAGCCTTGAAACTGAACCACCAGAAACATAAATATTACTGAAATCAGATTTATAAGATACAGCCTTTTGAAAATAACGTATTACATATTGTTACAGCACAAAATCTTGATCCTTCAAAAGATTTGTTTTGGTATTAAATTCAAGTATGAAAGTTCCTTTTAAAATTTAATCACCCTTAGTTTTTGTAGTTTGAGAAACTCCTTACTGAAAAATACTACGGGTTTTTCCTTCTCGTTCAGGTAAATAAAAGGCATTATTTGTTCTTACTCTTGAATAATGCAGCGACAACAGATCAAATGCATGCAATTGTAATCAGGATTGGTGGGTCCTCTCCTTGTAATGTTTAAAGGCAGGATCTCTCCAACCATTTTTGAGTATTATGTTTTATAAAGATGCGAACATTATGTTACTTCAGACATACCATGTAATATCACATAAAAATGTCAACAATCGAAGAAAAATATTATTTAATTAAATGTTAATAGTTGCAGAAGTAGTCAGTAGTTCTAAAGTTAGTTAGAAATTCTGTGTTGCGACACATACGTCTCACATCAAGTGTCGTCACATACTCAGTTCACTCGGTTTAAAGGTTTCTGTGGCTTAATTCAATTTCTAAGGGGTTTATTCGGTACATACACTAAATATGATCCATCTTTTACATAATTCTTTTACGAGCTAATGCTAGCCACTTTCTGCTACGAGTCTTTCTTTTTTCAAGTTGAAATATGCTAAGGATCAAACTGTACCATATTGGGCTATTTTATTTGGAACTTTTGTTCAAATTGATATTTATATGAAATTTACTCTGAAATAAAACGTGTAAACTGTTGAGTTTCAATTTCATTGGATATATTTCATTTCATCACTTAGGATGTATGTGAAAGTCAAAAAGAGAAAGGAAAAAAGAAATCAAGAAACAGTGAGAGTTAAGAACAGGAAAGGAGATTTTGTAAAAAATCTTATCCCAGTTCTTGCCTTTTAGGAAACTGCCAAAAAAAGAGAAAGTGCTTATCATTAACCCTTACCGACTCCTATGCTATCCCTGTAAATTTAACTAAGAAAAAACGAAGTTCATCATGTTGAATTAAAAAATCAAACTAGGCCTCCAATACATTTGGTTTGTTTTACCTTACTAGTCCAAATTATGAAGCTCAAAAAATAAACTCAGTCCTCGGAAAGGACATCGACAAATAGGTAAAACAATTAGAAAATATAAGAAAACATAAACCCATAGAACAAACCTTTAAACCGGTCGTGTGGATAAACAGGAACCTCAAAATATATTAGTCCCCGTTTGCATAGATCCCTTATAATGTGAGGATCAAATGTGCCAAAATCTGCATCGTCCATACAGACTCTGTCTATTGCAGCCATGTCATCCTTTGAGAGTTTCTATGAAGTAGAAGAAAAGTAAAGTATAAATCGACAAAAGGAATTAAGGCAAAAAAAGTCATGAGAAACACTAGGCTACAAACAATATTACAGTTCTTTATTACTGGGTAAAGTTTCATAGTAACCCCACCAAACATGGATTCACTGTTTTATAAGGATGAAGGACATACCCCACCTTAAATTCCTCCAAGGTAAGGTTCACAAGGCAAACTCTCCACCACGGTTCAATTGGAAAATCCACAGGTTGAGTAGGCAAAAGTTCTTTTGCTATCGACTTGTTAAGTTTCCACCTTATTTTCTGGATATTCCAAAAGAGCAATTGCTTGGTAAGACATGAATCATAAAAATTTGCAAGCCTACCTTTGATCATAAAGGCATAACCAACACAAATTCAAATCATTATCCAAACAATAGCAGTAAAACCGGTGAACTCACAAATTTAAATATGTAGATAACAAACACAATGATAATACAAATTGATACGATGGTTCATCGAGCTTGCTGCAAGCCTGGTCAAAGGAGTATAAGTGCAGACAATAAACAAACCATCTTTCTCCTTCTTTCTCCAAATTCTACTTCTCTTTCTACTGCTTCTCTAATTATCCTGGTTTTATATTCCACAAAAGGTTTAGAAAAGAATCATAGATTATCCTTTCCAAGTAATGTTACAAAGATTAATAATGCATTACTGTCTGTGCCTGTGACTTGCCAGCATCTAAAACCTAAATGATGACACTGCCACATAAAAAAGTCATGTATTGTCTTGTGATTTAATTTTAATTCTTTATAATTTTATCTTATATCTAGGATTCACTTCTTTCTGCAATAAAATATTTTCATTTGTATGTCCCTTTGTATAAATGGGCTATGATATATTGACATCAAAAACCATTTGACAATTGTAATTTTTTAATTGAAAAAAAAGTCTGGTACTCTCTTTCTTTATGCACGACCTATTGTCATATATTTCTTTTATTGAAAAATTTCAAGTGGTGTCCTGATTGTTAAGTTATAATTTTCCTTTATACATAGCCCTTTATAAATAGAGAGAGAATAGAAGATAATAAATGCAGCAGGATTGCTGTAGGTAATTAGACATACACAAATATGCATACAATAACTTACATGTAAATCCAAAGTATTGAAGATATATTTAACGTAACGTACATGCAAATCTATGCATTACCTTAGACCTGCACCTGTTCATTATATCAATAAATTCGTTTCTCCCAATTCCTGTAAGCCTTAAAGCATCTGCAGCACTAAAATTTGGGATGCGGTCATAAGATTGCTCTGCAAATAATTAAGACAAGCAGTAAACTTCTAAAGGCCAGCTTCCACCAAACAAACCTCCACTACTCTACATGCTTATCTACCTTCTGAGTTCAGACTATGACAACAGAAAAATATGTCAAAGAAGTTTAATCGCTTTCTCTACTCTCCTCTTTTGAAGATTGAATTGGATTAATGGCAGGCAAACAAACCACTAAAAATTCGGCTAACAATAGATTTGTAAAAATCTTAATACAACTTTAAATTTTTCTTTAAAAAATGAAAGAAAAAACTAAGACTATTGTTAGTTCTAATAGACATTGTTATGCTTTGTTTCAAACTAAGACCCGAATAGTATAATATGTTTACTTGAACCCTTGTATGTATTTTTAGGGTTAAAAACATATAAACTAGTGCTTTATTTCGAGTTTTTAATGTTGTAAAGTTATGATATCATGTTTCTTTAATATTATCTATGTATTGCTTTTATTATAATTACTACATTAATAATATCAATTTGGCTATGGTTTACTAGAACTTGGATTCTGTGTTGGGTTTTGGTGTTGTCTTGCTACTTCAAAATACACAAATTTTGATATTTGAAAAAAAATATGAAAATCAGTGTATTTTGATAGCACAGAACCAACATTCCAACAGATAATCTGGACTCAGTTTAACAAGTGTTAAACCTTGAATTTGGTGCCTTGATCACTTCTTGGTTCAATTTTAAAACCTTTTTCATTAACTTCACTTATTTTTAACTTTTAAATCCAAGCTCCTTTATGCATATCTTCATTATAATACTAAATATTTTCCACTTCTAGTGTCTATTTTTTGTATATACAACCAAAGCTAAATATGCATACCTCCCTTAATTTTAGACACTGTTTCTCTTCTGTTTTTCTTCTTTCCATCTGCATTTTCTTACGATGTACTTGATTTTAAAAATAACTGTACAGTACATGAGATACTTGATAGTGTAAATGAACTTAAAGACTTAGTGCAGATGCAAATGCCACAAAATTATCTACTCATTATTGGTCAGCATAGCATTTTTTTTTATCTGGAATATAATAATCAAGAAAAGAAAATTGCCTAATTTTGTGTTAGTTAGAGTTAGTTAGGCACAATATTCATGAAATTAATTTAGTCCTAATTGCAAGAAAATAATAAAATTACCATTTTTCATTACTTCAAAAAGCATATCAATGTAATATTTGAAAGGTGATACTCTCATTACACGGCATACATAGCCCGCCAGATGATACGGATATAGCTGCAAGTGAGAATATGTACATTAAATGCAGATGTCCTAAGACAAGAAATAAAACATAAGAGTCCCCCCAATATCTAGGAAATCTTAGTTATAAGGTCTTAAATATCCAGGATGAGGACTTTCAAAATCGTAAGGTAATAGTATGATTAAATTATTTACTAAAACCTTATCCTAAAACTGAGGACATTATGTTTTATTTTTAGTTACAACGTCATAATTCGATTTTGAAACATAACAAACTTTAATTTTCTCCACAAAATTTCTTTAATACGATTCGTGTGGATAAGAAAATATGCATATAAAGTTTTGTAAAAATGCATTTGATATACAATTTCAAATTTCAATTGGAGAAATCAAGCAGAGTAACAGACATTCCGTACAACACATACAGCTAGATTCCTCTGCAAGTAGCGCATCATATCTTCATAATATTCATTTTCTTTACAAACTTTACGAGCAAAACAATTTTTCCATTTAAGTCTCTTCTTTATGCAGTATTCGATTATCCTGCATAAAATTTACATGGTCAACAACAGAGAACGCAGAATTATAATCATGTATTTACTGGAAAAAGTTATTCAAGAAACAAAGACATGAGCCCTGAAATGAATGGAAAATATCACATTTTGACTTATGAGAACCATATTTAAAAATGGAAAATAAAAAACTTCTAAAAATGATAATTTTCTGTCTGATAGCCAACTTATTCTTACAATTAGGCCCAAAAGGAATACCAGTAGCATCATTTATCTTTTCTTAGTTAGGAAGTATGAGTTAGGTAGGTTTTAATAGGAAATTGTTAAGAATCTGGTAATTTAATACTCAAGGATAACAAAGTGTGGATCATGCTATTATAAATAAGTATCCATATTATTGTGATAATTAAGTCTGTTGTTTTTATTTCTCTGTTTTGGTACGTGAGGTTGCTCTGATCTCAAATCAGAGTCAATATCATAACACTCTCATTGCGAGGGATAAATACTGGTTTCTTAGTTAAAGTCACTACAGCCTTTGAAATCAAAAGCGTTCCTAAGTCCTGTCCAAAAATTAAACATATGTTTCTTACCACCAAAAAGTTAAACATATGTTTCTTACCACCAAAAATAAAAAAGGTATTTTTTCAAGCAAAGACCATACACATGAAATTCTTCACAATTGTCCTGTCCAAGTACTATAGTTTCACTGATAAACTTACGAACTTGTGTGCAATCCCACCTCTTCACACGCACACACAAACCTAGTGGATGAAAAAATTCTTGATTTTCTTAAAACTTACGAACTTGGTTTGATTTTGTTTACAGAAAACAAAATACAACTTCTTTGAAAAGGTCGTATCACACTAGAGGAGTTACTAAAGTGCAGAAAAACTCACCAATCTCTTTGAACCCTATAAAAACACTGCCCCACAAAGGACATGAGCAGAGCAAAAATAGCATAGATGCCAAGTTTCCAACTGCAATGCTATCTCAAAATTACGGGGGCTCTCCATCCTTAGACTCAGTAGTTTTCAATTTTTCAATGAAACATAGGAATGCAATGTTCAGTAGTAGAGTTAAATGGTAAATTTAGCCAAATAATTTAATTAAGTGTTTATTCAAGAAATTCTTAACTTGGACATGCGAAATTATATCATAATTTCGACCTGAAACTTACTGAAATAAACAAAAAAAAAACTTATAAAAGCCATAAGCTATTAAACTAACTACGGTAACTACTAACTACTGAGTACTAACTATAAGATTAAACAATGAATCATGACAATATAAAAAAAACTGTTAAAGTAAATACATAAATTTCACAGAACCTTTTGTGCCATTCTTCCTTTGAAGACACAACTAGATGAAGTCGCCTGGGAAGATTCTCCCATGCGCATTCTTCCTTCACCGCTTTTTCAAACAAACGTTCCTCAGCAGTCAGCGAAGCACGTTGCATTTTCCACTACGCATTAAACACCACCATTCCTGATACAAAAAAAGAGACAGAGAAGGTAAAGCATTCATTCATGATTCATCCACGTCGAAATCTTGCGCTCCAAGTCACGTTTCGCCAATAGTTCAACATCCGCAAAATCAAAACCGGTTATAGAAAACAATAGCGTACAATTAAGAATCGAATCGAATGCAGCGTCAAAATTACGGAGATCCAAACGAGATTTACAATGAGCACGTAATCAATGCTGAGGAATTAAGCGATGCAGTACTGATACATAGTGAAAGCGAAAATGTGATATGAATGTAGATGAAAGGTGAAAACCTGATGTATGGCGAGGGTGTTGGATTGGGGTTCATTGTTTGGGAATTGGAATCTGCATACTCTTTCTTCTTCTTCTTCTTCTTCTTCTTCTCGAGAGCGATCTCAGGAGCCAGATTCGTAAAAGCTCCTAGTTGCAAACCATTGGGGGCATCGTGGTAATAAAAACTATTTCAAAGTTTCAACCAAATAAAAGTTAAAAAAAATATATTAAAAATTAGAAAGATTGATCAACAATTTTATGAAGTTTATTTATGCAACTTCTTAATTTAGTTGAATTCCACTATTGATAATACATTTTTTTACATTCTCTACAAATCTTTTTATTACCAAAATGAATGAAGTTATTCTAAAAAACATTTTAAAAAAAATACACATTTAATAATCGTTCGTTTACTTTAAATTTTGTTAATTTAATGCATTATGTTTAAATGAGTTGATTAAGTACTATTAAATTTAATTT
>Ga0123341_1005147_pt1 | contig 11614 bp, 7 predicted proteins | sample Turbeapinknodule_FD_89959 | JGI IMG/M metagenome (GOLD analysis project Ga0123341, IMG submission 89959) | Root nodule microbial communities of legume samples collected from Mexico - Turtle bean Mexico pink nodule | ecosystem: Host-associated > Plants > Roots > Nodule | place: Mexico: Nepantla... | reverse complement strand
TAATTTTAAAAAAAAAAATCATGTCAGAAAAGTCAAATTTCAACCAGTTTTTAGTAAGCACAAAGTTCGAATTTATTTTCCTAAAAATAAATTTTAGTAGTTGACAAATAAAGTTGATAGAATTTATTTTAGATTTTCAATTGTTTTAATTGAAAAAAAAAATCAAATATTGTTATTACTGTATGTTCAAATTTATTCTGACAACATTTATTAGATAAGTATCTATATATATCTATATATAGTTCAAATTTATGTTAATGACATTATACTTGTTTATGCTGATGAACTATTCTACAAGAAGTTTTGAATCTTATATTAAATGATTTTGAGATGAGCATGATGGAAGAACTAAGATTCTTCTTAGGATCTTGTTGATGGTTTGATTCTTGTACATAAAATAAAATAAAGTATATCAAAGAGTTGTTTAAAAGATTCAATCTAGATAAAGTTAAAGTTATGAGCGAGCATGTCCATTACAACATCTTTGAGTTTGGAGAAAAAGTTCAATCCAATAAACATCACAATGTATAGACAAATGATTGGGTCTCTGAGTGTTTAGACCAAATATGTTGTTTAACATTTATCTATATGCTCGTTTTCAAGCTAATCCAAGGGAAGTACACATTTTTCTTGTTAAATGTATTTTTAGATATTTAAAAGGTACTACTAACCTTGGTCTTTGCTATAAGGTTAGAGAAAATTTCAAATTATAAGGTTATTGTGATGTTGATTACACGGGAGACAGAGTAGAAAGGAAAAAATACAAGTGGAGGTTGTCATTTTATTGAAGGTAACTTGATCACATGGACTAATAAGAAGTAAGGAATTATTGTCTTGTCTGCAACACAAGATGAAAATATACCGATAGTCTAGGGCTCAACAATACTCTCATATCGATCCATACTTAAACCTTTCCCGCTGGAATCTCCTACCTATTTCTCCGTTTTCTTGTTGAAGGGCGTCAATATCTTCGACATTCATTTTTTTTTATTTCGGTCATTTCCTTCAGAAGAGCCAAAAGTATAGTTATGTGTGAGGTCTCAATTATTCTCATGTCTACTTACTGATCTTTAGTCATTAGACACATTCCTTGTAGATACCATTAAATTCTTCAGTATTCTTCATTTTCGATTCTAAGCACTAGGAAAATGTCTTCTCTACCTTTTTATATGATTATCCTACTTATCAATTTCTTCTGAAATCTTGGTTGGAATGGGGGAATACATAGTATTCAAATGTTATTGAAAACATAAATTTGACTTGATAGTGTTAACTTTGATTTATTCTATACCGAAAATTAATTAGCATAATCTAATGGATTTTGATCATTCTTCGTTCAATTATTACTTTCGGTCTCCAACATGTGTAGAACGAGATTTTCCAAGATATTTTATTTTGTGCTTGTTATTTCTAATATGATTTGTGGAGATAATGTTGATGAAGGATGAACTCGAGAAGTTGATAGCAACGGATATTATTTGTCTGTGCATACAATATAAACCTAATTGTAATTAAAAAAACAGCTTAGTGGTTGTTGGTCAGGTGGTTGTTGGCGAGTTAATTGAGGAAGTTCGCAGAGTTGTTGTTAAGTTTTAAAATACAAATAAAATATATATAACAGAAGGTAAGGTCCATTGCCCTGGGAAAGTAGAAATATTCATCTTCACTTTCACTCTTTCTGCTGCCACTGAAGTAAATATCTAAGAATAAAAAAACCCACACCCAAACCAAAACCCTCTTCCACTCTTCTTCCTTCAATTACTTCCTCTACTCGTTCTTCAATAATCACGCGCTAATCATCTTCGGATTCATCTTTCATTTGCTACCTAATCAGGATCAGGACTCCGGATTCATGTTCCTGCAGAATCCGATTTGATTTCCCATTCACAACGTCTCAATTATTCTGCAATTACTGTCAATAATTATCGGTATCTCTCTAATTTACATTTTTTTAATTACCCTTATTCCTGTTTTCAATGCAATCAAAAATATGTGTACCACTGACAGGACCGTTGTGGGATTTTGTGTTCGAGTTCATGCTTTTTTTTTTTCTTACCGAAGCTCATATTCTATTCCGGCTTTGTTATGATTAGAACAATTTTCTCTCTGTAATAAACAATTTGGAAGGAATATTCATGCTACCCGTTCAAGTATGTGTTTTTCTCTGATGGATTCCTGTTCTTTGAATTTTGTTTTTGAAGACCTAGGTTTGAGGGGGGAGGGGGGAGGGGGGATTTCTCTTTTCTTTAGTGTTTCTTTTATAGGGTAAGTGTTAGAAATTGCATAATGTTTTTTTTTTTTTGGCTGTTGATGTTAATGTTAATGGAATTGGAATTGGAAGGGAGTCTTGGTTCAATACATGCGGTGGTGCGGCTAAGAGTTGGGGTTTATGATTATTCATTGTGGGGTTTTGTTGATTTCATTTTCAATCGTTCAGTGGGGATAGACTTTTATGATGCTGTGACGGTGAACTAGGCTTTGTTTTATAATTGTGATTCCTTGATGCGTATAAAATGGGGCGATGGATTGAAATCATTTTGTATTTTTAATTTTCGAAAATGTTTCAGAACCTTTAATTTGGGAAGGGTTTTTCAAGAATCATGTTAGTACTTAGTTTTATATTCTTTACCATTGTTTTCCATAGTGCAATCACTGAATTAGATACCTTGCATTGAACTCTCTTTGACACCAGGCAGTTCTGCTTCTTGCTCTAGCAGTTTAATCACTGTTTAGTAACCTGCGTTGATACTTAATAGTTCCTAGAATTGATTCTCTTAAGTCCTATCCTGTTTCTTTTTGAAGGGAAATAGTGTGTCTTTATCCGAGTTCTGTAGGTCTTGTTCTCTTTGCAGCTGTTGCATCCAGTGCCCCTATTTTTGGGTCATATGGCTGGAGCATTCAATCCTATAGTATTACCTTCTCACTGTGTAGCAACAAGATGTTTCAGGGATTTGTTTTGTTGAATGATGTCTTCACTCCGTTATGTGTGCAGGAACATCTGAATTCCTAGTGCATTGATGGCTACCCCTAGTAAATCAACACCCATAACATCTTCTGACACTTTTGAACAGAAGGGGAAGACTATTACTGAGTCAAATGCAACCATTCTTCAATGTCCTTTAAACCAACAACTCCATAGCTCCTTAGATGGCCCAGTAGCAATCCTTTGGGATATTGAGAATTGTCCTGTTCCAAATGATGTACGGCCTGAAGATGTAGCAGGTAATATAAGAATGGCTTTACGGGTGCACCCAGTAATTAAAGGAGCTGTTATGCTGTTTTCTGCTTATGGGGATTTCAATTCTTTCCCTAGGCGACTTAGAGAGGGCTGTCAGAGAACTGGTGTTAAACTTATTGATGTTCCAAATGGGAGAAAAGATGCTGCTGATAAAGCTATCTTGGTCGACATGTTCTTATTTGCTCTTGACAACCCTCCACCATCCTCTATTATGCTTATATCTGGAGATGTTGATTTTGCACCAGCACTCCACATCCTTGGTCAGCGAGGATATACTGTTATTCTTGTCATCCCTGCTGGGGTGGGTGTTTCGTCTGCCCTATGCAATGCTGGTAAATTTGTCTGGGACTGGCCTAGTGTGGCACGTGGGGAAGGCTTTGTGCCTCCCTCAAAGGCTTTAATGCCACCCCGGGGAGGTCCAATTGAGCTTGCTGGATATTTGATGGGGTGCCATATCAATGACTATTCTGAAGGATTAAATGAAGAAGAAGCAATAGTTTATAGAGGTATGTCACAGAGCTATTACAACTCAAGGGAATTTTCATTGGTGTCACAATCACTGTCTGAATACAACTGTGGCACATCGAACGGGGCTTGCTTGCCAACAACTATGAGATCACACAGCCTTCCATCTGTATTCAATGATGTTCAAGGAGGGTCGATGATGCCTTCTGGTGATCCTAATGAATGCCAGTTATGGGTACAACCTGGGGATTTAAATGGTCTCAAGGGGCAGCTGGTAAGGTTGCTTGAACTTTTTGGGGGAAGCCTGCCTCTGGCCCGAGTTCCGGCAGAGTACCAGAAAATTTATGGGAGACCTCTTTATGTAACTGAATATGGGGCAATAAAGTTGGTCAATCTTTTCAAGAAGATGGGCAATGCCATGACTGTGGAAGGGAAAGGGAATCGTAAATTTGTGTATCTCAGAAACTGGAAGGCAGGTCCAAGCGCTCCTCCTCTCTCCCTGGCAAAGAAAGATAAGAAGGGAAAGGGAACCCAGGAAGAGAATGTGAATGTTGTCACTGGAGGATGCTCTTCAGATGAGTTCTCAGATGAAGAAAGAGTAGTCATAGAAGAAGATGATGAAAGAAATTTCACAGGCAAGGGCAATCAGGGGACTGCAGCCAAATGTGAAGTTGATGACTGTGTTATTGAGAAATTCAAGTATGAGCTGCAAGAGATTCTAGTAAGCTATTCTTGTCGAATATCCCTTGGTTGTTTTGAGGATATATACCAGCAGCGATACAAAAAACAACTGGAATATAAGAGATTTGGTGTGGACAAGTTGGAAGATTTGATTGAGAAAGTGAGTGATGTGGTGGTATTGCATGAGGAACCAGTAAGCAGGAGCAAGTTCCTGGCTGCTGTGGGTGGTTAGAAAACTTGGCAACAAATTGCTATTTACTTTAACCATTCTGATGTTTTAAACTTATGCTCAGGAATTAGTCAACCTCAGCCCTTTCAGGTTATTTATTCCTTAGAAGACTTGTAAAAACGATACGCTGGACGTATGTGTTTTTTTTATAGTCACTGTCCTGCATGTATCTGAAACTTCCCTCCAATTTGTGTTTATTTTCAGTCTCTGAAACCGATTACCTACTTACAGAAATCGGGAGACGTGTACAAGTAATAGCTTTTGTACTTGTATCTTGTATCGTATTTCAATATACAATTCTTCCATACATGTTGACTTATTTTGATGCTGATTACTGGTAGAAACATCATACCTTTTAATGCTTCCTGTACCTAGAAGTTTTAGGTGGGAGTCGTTACTGAATATCGTAATAAAACCTGTGTACTCGTTCTTTTAATATCAATGTTTACCAATGCTTCTACAAATGTCACTAAAGGATGCCATTACAAAAATTGTGGCATGGGTGACCATACTGGTGGCAGAGAGAGGATCGTAGTCAAGAAAAGATGGCTTTGAGAGGCCCATTTGACGTTAAAAGAGTTACGTTATAGCCAATGCTACCAGTTCTTGTTTTTACATTTGTTTTAATGTTGGACATGAAAAATTACGTTCTCGTGTTTCCAAACACTTGTGTATTCTAAGTTTACAGCTTCTCAATGAATATATTAGTTTCGGAACTATGCCTTGCAGAGAGGAAATTTGCATGAATGGCGATGAAAATGAAATCTGTCACTCTAAAAGCCTCAGGTACAGGCACTGTAGGTTCGAAAGATTCTCTTATAAAAGCAAGTGAAGTACTATATTTCTCATTTCTCCCAAGATTTTCATATAGACTTTCCCCTACATCCTAACAATCCACAAATTTGAAGTCGGTGAGTAAATGAGAAATTCAAAATTCAAGTCAACTTGAAGAATCTAACGATTGTTTCAGACAGAGAACATATTTGGCGGAGACTGTGGAGAACCAGTCTCAAGTAAAAAACTTCTACTGCAATATGACCGGGATGTACTTGAAGATGAAGCAAGATATCTTCCCTCTCCGCTGTGAAACAATGCCTCATTTCTGAGCATTTTCCCCTTGCTTCTTCTGCCTCTATGCTGACTTCCCTGACATTCTTCATCTTCAACAGCTTGTAGAAACTCACTGTGCATTGGTTCTGATGTCTCATACAGAAGCCTAAGTACCTGTTTTATTGAAGGTCTTGCTCTTCCTTCTCTCTGGGTGCACCATCCTACTATAGTGATTACTGTGTGGAGCTGATCCAAGTCAAAAGACTCCCTCACATTGGGATCTACTAGCTCCAATAATCTCGTGTCTGATTCCATGTATGGTTGGGCCCATTCCACTAGATTCTTATTATCTTGAATGGCTCGTCTTCCTGTCACAATTTCAAGTAGTAACACCCCAAAACTGTATATGTCACTTTTCTCGGTGAGCTCTTGAGTAACAACATATTCAGGATCCATATAACCTGGAATTGAATTTAACATCCAAAATTAAGTAGTATTGTCAATGATGAAGGCTTGTAGCTGTAGTTCCCTGGCTATAGAACCATCCTTTGAATCACATAAAAGGACAAAATCAGCTAAGTGAAATATAGTGAAGAAAAGAATTTGATACCCGGAGTTCCCCGAATTTCAGTGTTTACAGGTTCAAAGCATACTGATCCATCTTTTGAAGCTTGTGCAAGGCCAAAATCAGCTATCTGTGAAATGATGTAATACAGGAATAAAGGAGTTAGTTAACAATTTAACAGCATCTTGCCCTATCCATATATAACATCACAAATTGTTTGCATTGTTTCAAACTCGGGCTACAAAAAGACAGTGAATATTAACGGGAGAAATGGTGGCATGCAGTGCGAAAATCACCCAACCTTGGCAACAAAGTTCTCATCCAGTAAAGTGTTGCTAGATTTAATATCTCTGTGACACAAGGGAGGATCGCAATAGAAATGGAGGTACTCCTGCACATGAAAGAATTTGAGGTTAAAAAGTAAAATCCATAAAATAAAGATAATAAAGGATTAAAAACAGTCAGCCACTCGATTGAGATAAGCTTGAAATTAAACCAATGGCAGTTATTACCAGTGCATTGGCCACATCAATCGCAACTTGGATTCTTGTTCGCCAACTTAAAGGTGTTTTACCAGGGGCTGTACAAATGGACAAAATATCTCACGTGAGATTAAGGGGTTAATAGGGAAAAGAAACAATGATATTTATCTGTGTCCTCGCTATTTAAATGCTATTATTTTGTTGCACGACATGTTTAATTGTCATGTTTAATATGGCTGAAGGTGCTGAGTTAGAAAAAAGATGCAGGAAAGAAAGCACATAAGATCCACATAATAGATACAAGCACAAGGGATGAAGACAGAAGTGCCATTTGTAATTTGACAAAATATTATCCAAAATATCTTATTACTCAAAACAGTGAGCGTCAGTGTATGTTTTTGTTTTTTTAAGGAACAACTATCTATAGATATCGAGAGGCATACAATGAAGATGATCTTTCAAGCTTCCATTTCCCATGTACTCATACAATAGAAACCTGCCATAGACATGCAGAAGGGTTTGATTCATTGGTATATATGTCAAAGAATACAACAAGCACAGAGAAACAGATACCTCTCATGTTTTTTAATGCAAAAGCCTCTCAAGGCAACAAGATGCCGATGGTGCAGCCGGGCAAGAAGTTCAATTTCTCTGCAGAACTCATCCTCCCCCTGCTCAGAGATTTTGTTCATCCGTTTTACTGCTGCGACCAGGCCATCAGAAAAATGCGCTTTATACACAGTTCCAAATCCCCCTTGACCAATCATAGTGCTAAAATCCTCTGTAGCCCTTTTTATCTCCTTGTAGTTGAATTTTCGGAACATAGAAGAAGAACCTACACACCCCCACTCCAACCAGGAAGCAAAATAAGAAAAAAAAGTGCTAGTTTCAATTTATGACTGCTAAGACAGAAATAAGCAGAACAAGATGATCAACCGAAACCTTACCTTCCTGAAATTTCCATGTTGCACAAGGAGGTAAGGTTTTCGAACAGGGTTTACCAAAATTATCAGGCTTGTCTAACTCTCTGCTTTTCTGGCGAATTAGAACTATCAAGACTATGAGTGTGATAACAGCAGCAGCTGTAACTGCAATAGCAATACCTGGAACTAATGTCAAATGATATGAATGGTGCTTTCCATTTAAAGGTGCACTTAACAATGGTTGACTCGGGCCATCAGAAATAGGTTGGCTTGGAGAAGCCTTAGGAGCAGGCAAGGATGGGATCGACTCCGAAACTGACATCACAGTTGCAAAAGCACGATCAGCTAAATTGTTTTAATTTATTGGTAACAATACACACAGACTTCATTGCATTCCTGAAATGAATATTTATTAGTGTAAAAAGAAAACAATACAGATTTCATTTGGCACACATTAATTATTGTAAGTACTAATTAGTAGCCTTTAACAGTTTTCTCAATCCATAGTTTAGTTATACTGTTTTCTATTCTTGTCATGTACCAATGAAAAGGATATGTGCAACAATTGCTTATTTAGTTAGAAGCAATTACAAAGAAGATCTATAACATTCTGAAGTAGAGATCTCATCCATTTGAATGGCTTCACATCATAATAAATCTCAAGCCATAATCATATAATGCATGCAGTAGCATTAACACACGAAGGAACTCATTCACACAGACCTGAAGAGGGAGAGCATCACAGTGATTATCATTTTTTATTTTATAAAATTCTTACCAGGAAGCCTGAGAAGTCCTTGAACCCCAAAGAAACAAATTGCAATGTCAATAGTAGATATCTCATCAACTTGACTTGCTAGTGCAGCAAAAGTAGCATCACGACATGTACTTAGTGTTATATTATCTTCAATTCCGATATGATGCAGATAACCAATGCCAGCATTTAAGCACTTCTTACATTTACTTTCCTCTCCAAGTGGCGCTTTGCAATTTTTTGTGACCTCTGAAAATCTGGGCGATTGCAGCATTTGGACAACACTAGTTCTCCCCTTGCATTCATAATTAACAGGAATTTTTGTTCCGAAACCACAGAAAGCTGTTGCATTTTGTGCAACTCCATAAAGTTGCAAGGTTTGAAATATGGTTTGGAGGCAGATGTCAGACGCATTTTGAGAGACCCCAAGGTTGCCTGTTGCATTAGCAAAACGAGAAATAGCAATTGCAACATTAGCATTAATGTAGCGGCAGCATTTTCCTCTGTCACCATGGTTAGAGCACAGAGAGGATGCCAGTGTTAAGTTTGAACCAGTAAAATTCAAAGGGCAGTCTGCAAAAGGAGCAGCAATTCGACCATTAAATCACATTTAATCCTTCACCTGTATTGCCAACAATTTACTATAGTACAGTTAAAAGATTGATCAGTCATGTTAACTCCTATAAATTTATTAAGAAGCTGCAATTCTCAAGATAAAGATAGCAGTTTTGCTCACCATTACGGTAAAGGAAATGAATGGTTCAGGAATCAAAAGTGAAAATTTTACTAAAAAATATAACTTCCAAATATTACCAATGCATCTCTACCATGATTTCAAATAAAATCTTTCAATTAGTCGATACCTTAACCCTTTCCCTCAAGGAAACGGTTAGAGAAACTATAAATTCAGTTTCTGTGAAAGTTTTCAGACTGCTTGACAGAAAACTACACTGCAAACACAGGTCCAATCTTAGTTTCATTTCATGACATTCTTGCGGTATTAGTTTTGAATACTGTTTAGTGTTTACAGTCACCATATGTGCATTATGAAAGTTTTTGGCTCCCTGACCATGTCATGATTCCCCTTGAATAGATCATGAATATGTCAAAATATTGTGGAACAGCATCTATCCCAATGAAATTATTATACTGCTTAGGTTTCCAATGAAAGCTCTGGGTCTGATGTTCATAAGCCATAGGCATACATTTTATTTGAGTGACGTATAATGGAATAAAAATGAACTTGTAACGATTTTATGGATTTTTTTTACCCGAGAGCCTTCTTATAGTAAGGTTACATGAATTCACTTATTATCCTTTTGCTGGGGAACAGAATAAGATTGGAAGTTACATGAATTCACAAACCATCATTTCATTTACTGAAGTAAAAAATTCATAACAATTTCAAAACTAGTTATCAGTGATCTTAAAAATTGGAATAAAAAGAAAAACACTCTTTGGAGGCCAATTCACAGTTAATCACCATCACACAGGCTCATTATACTAAAATGGGGTAAAGTGCAAACCTTTTGATGTCTGAATAGAGAGGAGGGTAACTTTTAAAATGAGAAGTTAGGGGTGTATTTTACTTTACTTGAAGTAGAATAATAAGGGCAGAAATGATGAACTATTGGTTCAAGGCCAACTTTCATAAAAGTACTATTCGGTAAAGCCTTGTAACTATTCCGTGTCACCCATAACATGCTCTCAATTTCATCATAGTTCAGAACAGTTCCATTTTATATAGTTTATATACCAGTAAAAAGTACAAAACAATGTCGGATGTGCAGGATAGCCTTATCTATTTCTAGTATGGGTTAAATGTGGCCAAATGCTTCTACTTTCTGCTCTTAGAAGGTAAAAAAAGCCAGGGTTCTCTATGGGCAAACCTAGAGCAATTGTGAATTTGAGATAGAAGCTTTTGTGTATTAATTTCTGCAGCCATTCCTGTGGTAAAAGCTTATGTTGTACCACAATTCCATCAAGATAATTGCTCCTAATTGTGATTTTGGTGTAGAAAAAGGGAAGGGAAACAAGGTGAGAGAAATGCTAGAAACATATTGACAATGTGTACAAATGTCCAGATTCATTAACACCTGTCAATCCTTTCTCATCACATTCAAGTTTCCCAATAGGTCAAGAATGCAATGCAACGGGGAAAGCAATCATAACTACCAAAAATGTATAAATGCGCCAAGAACATCAAACACAAGTTCCAAGTGTTCACATTAGCATTATTAAATACCCGTTACCATTCATTCCTACCTCGACACCATTCCTTACCCGTGATGGGTAAAAGACATATTCCAGAAATCAATGCAGCAGTTTGTGTACCCAGTATCGTTATAAGGCACAAGGGTGGAAGATATTGAAGCAAAGCTAAAAAAGGAAAGAACTTTAGAAGGGACTAACCAGCCATTATGACAGGAAGCTGCATTCCAAGAAAAGCCAACATTCCCAACAAAGGTGCAAGCCCGTAGAACATGGTGGAGTAGTTGGTAGAGAACAAGATGAGGATTTGAAGGTACAACAAGAGTGTGTTTATGTGTATTGTGTGTCTTAACCACCCATTTTGGTAACACCATTCAACGTTCTGGCTGCTACAATAGGTTTTATTAGACTTTTCAGAAAGACCGGTGGGTGTGTGGGCGTGTGAGTGTGTGTGTGCGTGAGTGAGAGAGAGTGTGAGAGAGAGAGGGTTTTGTACTTTTGTTTGTTTGGCTCTGAATAAATGCGCACTGAAGAGGAAGAACAACAATTTTAATTGATGCTTTGGTGGGGTATACCTTTATTTGTTTCAGATTCTACAGTACACCAGAGGCTACCCCTTCACTTTTCTCATTCTTCTTCAAACCTCAAAGCTTTAGCCTAATGCAAAAGACTACGCATAAACCAAAAAGAAATTCAATCTTGCTAAGTACTTGCTAAATACCACAACACGGATATTGATACGACACAGATAAAAATACGAAGATACGTAAAATCTTTAAAATATAGGATATGAAGACACGAATTTATATATTATATAATTATGAATTATATAAATTGATAATAAAGATTTATGTGTATTTCAGATTATTTTTTAGAGCAGAAAGATGTTTTTTATGACTAATTCACAAGGATTTGTTTCTTATTTTTATAATTATAATAACAATTTATACAATAAAGTTTGAATTTTTAGAAAATTAATGTATTTTTTCTTTTTAAAATTGTGTTAGAATCGTACT
>Ga0123341_1005146_pt1 | contig 11615 bp, 5 predicted proteins | sample Turbeapinknodule_FD_89959 | JGI IMG/M metagenome (GOLD analysis project Ga0123341, IMG submission 89959) | Root nodule microbial communities of legume samples collected from Mexico - Turtle bean Mexico pink nodule | ecosystem: Host-associated > Plants > Roots > Nodule | place: Mexico: Nepantla... | reverse complement strand
TATTTATACATTAGTGTGTAAAAAAATATTTTTATAATTGAATTTCTCAAAAAATTATAGAGACGATCTTTTTAACATGATTAACTCTTTTTCATAACAATCAAGAGATATAATCACTTTTTACTTCATACTTGACTATTCTAGAATAATTAGTTTTTAATGTATTTTTGTCATGGTGAGCTAAAAAGAAATACCTTTGGCATTAAACAAATTAAAGTGTGTTGCATTGCATCTCTTTTGGTGTAGAGTCTATGTTTTTCGGTATATGTTCTGCATTGCATCTAATATTATAATTTCAAAAAGAATGTGTTTATATAGTTTTCTAACTAATTATGACATTACGATTGATTATTATTATTATTATTATTATTATTATTATTATAATATATAATATAATCAATCTCGAAAACAAGATATTTGAGCTCAGCTCAATTGCATACTTATCAATTTCATTTTGAATTGAATAATAGCAAGACTTTTATCTAAATATATAAAAGCTAAGAATACAAATTACCACCAACTATTAATAGACAAAAATATACTTTTCTCCAACTTGTTTGCCATGGTTTTGTTAATTAGAGAGAAAAAACAATTAATTATTAGATTGATTATATTAGATACTATTTTAGATAATAAGTGAATTATTGGTATCTAAAACAATTTTTATTATTAATAAATAATTTTTAAATTGGTATTTAACTAGCTACCAACTACTTTAGATTATAAAGTCGGTAACTAAAACTTTATTAACTAATTAAATATCAACTTAGAAATCATATTTATTAATCATAGAGACTACTTTAGATACCAATAATCTTTGTAATCTCTAAGATAATATTTAATTTAGTCAATCTATTAACTAATTATTTTTGTCTCTAAAATTAGTTTTTATTTAATTGTAATAATTTTCTCTTAATGACATGCACTTTTGCTTTTTTGAAGAGTATAAAGATAGTTTTTCAATTATTTGTTTATATGATAGATGCATATGTATTAGATTTTAAACAAAACAAAAAGTACAAAACCACATAATCTTTTTGTAAGATAGTACTTTAACGAGCTAGATCCACCCCCACCCCAAGAATAAAGTGGAAAAGCTCTCAATTTGTTCTGATCCCTTATCATTTATCACATCATTTGTGAATTGCAAAGCCAGCCATTGTTTATGTGTTTGTAAAACAATAGTAGCAATAATAAATCAAGTAAAAATTTAGACAAGTTAGATAATGAGAGTTCAGCCAAGAAATCTCATATTTGAAGAAGTTAGTTACCAACAAGATCTTACAATATTAGTGGAATTTAAAGTTCCATTTTTCGGATACATTAGTTCCATCCTTAATATATAGATCAGGTTTGTGTATAATATTGAATGGTGAAAGGTAGGTATAAAATAATTGCAAGGGGGTGGAATCTTGAATTTGTTTTAGTTTGATTGTTGGAATGGAATCCTTGGAAAAAGGAACAAAAGCTTATGGATAAAAATGGTGAAAAAGTATGAATGTAGCCATCAAATTCACACATCAGAGGGCAAGTTGGAAGCACCCATTTGGCTAAACTAGTTTATTTTTGAATAGCACATCCATAATCATAATAATAAAGACTTGAACAAAGGCATATGCATCACTATCCATTCATCGCAAAGAACAATTGTATTTCACTGTCGCTGGTCCCAACCATTGTCTTTAGCCTAGAATCTGTGATTTATATAAGGTAACACCTTGCTTAACAAATATGTAGAGTTGGTTGAGGATACGTATATATTATAACTTTTTTAACAAAAAGATTAAATTTAGGAGAAGCTACTCTCACTTGAAAAGACATTTTACTTTCCCTAAATTTCCTCTTGAATATCATTTCTATGAACCGTGTGACTTTTCAGAGTGATGATCTCATAAAGGGATGGAATCAAGTAGATAAAACAGTTGTGGAGAGAAAAAATAATTAGCAGTACCAAAGAACAAGTAGACTTAAAAGATAACAGGTGAGGTGTCTCAGCTTATTCTAATCCAAAACAAACACAAACTTCAGCAACTTGAGACCCTTATAAAAAGTTCTCTACCTCAACACATCTGTGTTTGTTCCAATGGGGGAAGATTCGAGGGAGTTTGGAGAAAGCACCAAAATCAACCACAAGATGGAAGAAGTTCAAAGAGAAGAAGAAATAGACCCAGAAGGCAATCCACTGAATGAGCCACTGCTCAAGAGGAATCGAACACTGTCTTCCAACCCTCTTGCTCTGGTTGGAGAAAAAGTCTCCTACATAGAAAGCTTGGATTATGAGTAAGAAGGCATTACCACAGTGAAAGCAATGTTTTGTTTTGTTCTTCTCCACAAGTATCTTCTTTCAGAGATAACTGTTCCAAATACTGTCAGATACTAAACTTTCTTCTGTTTCATTTTTTGTTGGTGTTAATCAGAAAAGACTTTGGTATGCAGGATAAATGAGAATGATCTTTTCAAGCATGACTGGAGAAGCAGATCAAGAGTTCAAGTGTTGCAGTACATATTCTTGAAATGGTTACTAGCATTCCTTGTTGGACTTCTCACTGGTATTATAGCTACTCTCATTAATCTTGCTGTTGAGAATATTTCTGGGTATAAGCTTCTGGCTGTTCTTAGTTACATCCACAAAGAAAGGTGAGAACAAGCATGTCATGATTTATAGATATTTTAACTATAGACAATGTGTTGAGTTAGTGTATGACAGAGTCAGTGTGCATGGGACAGGTACTTGACAGGTTTCCTATATTTCACGGGCATGAATTTCATTTTGACCTTTGTTGCTGCTATTCTGTGTGTGTGTTTTGCACCCACAGCAGCAGGACCTGGAATTCCTGAAATCAAAGCTTATCTTAATGGTGTTGATACTCCCAACATGTTTGGTGCTACAACATTGATTGTCAAGGTAAGATTGATTGCATCAAACTCTTCGTTTCTCATTAAACTCTCCACAAACCAGTTTATAAGGGTTGCTTAGGGATGAGGGTGGGCATGAATTCATTTTTTTAATCTAATCTATATCCGATATAAATTCGATAAAATTTATTTGATTTCAAATTTAGATCCATTTAATTGGACTAAATTCATTATATTTTTCGATCTGATTTAAATTAGTGTAAATTATATCTGTTTAACCCATTGAATGTAGATAAAATTGACATTTTTTATATATGATAAATTTAAATTCAGTTTTTTTTTAATTAATTTTGTTGTTATATTTTATACAATGACTACTAGAATAATGGTTCAGGAAATGCTTGTATTTTATGTCTCTCTATTTGTTATTTCAATATATTTGTTTAAATATTTATTATTTATTAGTCTTAAAAGACAAATAATAACAGATATGATGAACAAGACCAATTTTTAATATAATAAGCTGAGAATTTAAAATTTAAGCGCATAGTTTATTAGAGTTCAAATTTTGATGTAAGATATATTCTTATTATGTAATGAAATTTATGCAAGAATATTATTGTAGAGAAATGGTTACAGCGAACCACCAATTAAAATGTAGATACCAATTCTCATCCAGTGTTGTTTACTGCATTGCAACCGGAATCCTTATCTAATTAATTTCTATAAAACAGATTTGGATACTAAATCTATTCCATTAAAATAGTTATACTCCTCAGCTAAATAGTACATTAGGATGCTATAACTGAGTTACAGTGCGATTGAATTGTCGTTTCAGAGACACCAAAAACCGGTGCATAAAACACAGAAGCAACAAAATTGTTGAATTGAAAAATAATTGTTTCCCAAACACAACCCTGACCAAGTTTAGAAGTCTTGTTATTGGTAAAATTCACGACCATCGTATCGTGCCTACAATGGAAATGGTGTTCACATTTAACATCAGCACTTTGTACACAAATTATTAGTTCCTTTTTGCATCATATCTCTATTAGCTGATCAATGTTATTTTCAATTCTTATCCATATCACATCCCATGCATTGGTTCTTGTAGATAATTGGAAGCATTGGAGCTGTCTCTGCGGGACTAGATTTAGGAAAAGAAGGACCGTTGGTACATATAGGAAGCTGCATTGCTTCCTTGCTAGGCCAGGGAGGCCCCGACAATTACAGGATCAAATGGCGTTGGCTTCGATATTTTAACAATGATCGTGACCGTCGGGATCTTATCACCTGTGGTTCATCTTCGGGAGTTTGTGCAGCTTTCCGGGCTCCAGTGGGTGGAGTTCTCTTTGCTCTTGAAGAGGTGGCAACCTGGTGGAGAAGTGCTCTACTCTGGAGAACTTTTTTTAGCACAGCTGTGGTGGTGGTGGTTCTCAGGGCCTTCATTGAACTCTGCCATTCTGGAAAATGTGGCCTTTTTGGTGAAGGAGGTTTGATTATGTTTGATGTAAGCAATGTCACAGTCAGGTACCATTTTATGGATATTGTCATCGTCGTAGTAATTGGTATCATAGGCGGGATATTGGGAAGCCTTTACAATCATCTGCTACACAAGATCCTCAGACTCTACAATCTCATAAATCAGTAAGCAATGATATCCAACCCTAGTCTCAACATATTGCACATACTTAACTTTTAAAAACACATAATAACAGTGACAGGAAAAAATATCATGTTTTAATGTTCTATACTGATCACAAATGCATCGTCCAATGAAAATGTGTGCCAGTAGTTGCCCAATGAGGTTATCAAGATGTGTGTTCAGCTGCTAAGGCCAAAAATATATAGACAATATCAAAATCAATCAATCCTAGCATCTAATGAATTAAACTTGCAGCATGATCCCAAACTATGAGGAATTCTACAATGCACCCTTTAAGATAGGATACATAACCATAGGATTTGAACAAAATAAATAACGTCTATTTATTTTATTCAGATCCAATAGTAACAGATAAAAGATGCATTGATGCACCCTCACTTGAGGGTATATAATAGAATTACATCCCAAAGTGTATCCCGGATTCATGCTCTATAATAAAGCAATGCCAAATGCCAACACATCGAAAACTGATTCAATGCGGATTACACTCTTACTAAGGTAATGCCTACCTTTAACTGTTGCAGGAAAGGAAAGATACATAAACTCCTCCTCAGTCTTGCAGTTGCACTCTTCACATCCGTATGCCAATATGGTCTCCCATTCTTAGGAAAATGTACCCCATGTGATTCTTCGATTCGAGAGTCAGCATGCCCTACAAATGGACGGTCCGGAAATTTCAAACAATTCAACTGTCCACCTGGCTTCTATAACGATCTTGCTACTCTGCTGCTTACCACTAATGATGATGCTGTTCGAAACATATTCTCAACCAACACCCCTCAAGAATATCAACCCTTGTCCCTCCTAATTTTCTTTGTATTATATTGCATATTAGGACTAATTACTTTTGGAATTGCAGTGCCATCTGGGCTTTTCCTCCCAATTATTCTTATGGGCTCAGGTTATGGCCGCCTTCTTGGCATCTATATGGGGTCTTCTACAAACATTGACCAAGGGCTGTTTGCCGTACTCGGTGCAGCCTCCCTCATGGCTGGTTCCATGAGAATGACGGTATCCCTTTGTGTGATCTTTCTTGAACTCACCAATAATCTTCTCCTACTACCAATAACAATGATTGTTCTCCTAATAGCCAAAACTGTGGGAGACAGTTTCAACCCAAGTATCTATGAGATTATACTGCACTTGAAAGGCCTCCCTTTCATGGATGCAAATCCCGAGCCATGGATGAGAAATCTCACTGTGGGAGAACTTGTTGATGTGAAGCCATCAGTGGTTACCCTCCACGGAATAGAAAAGGTAGCTAAAATAGTAGATGTCTTGAAAAACACTACGCATAATGGCTTCCCTGTTATGGATGATGGGGTAGTAGTACCACCAGTAGTAGGACAAGCCAATGGAGCAACAGAACTGCATGGACTAGTTCTTAGAGCACATCTCATCCAAGCACTAAAGAAGAAGTGGTTCTTTAAAGAAAGAAGGAGAACAGAGGACTGGGAAGTGAGACAGAAATTTACCTGGGTAGAGCTGGCTGAGAGAGAAGGAAGTATTGAAGGGGTGGCTGTGACCAGCGAGGAAATGGAGATGTTTGTTGATCTACATCCTCTCACCAATACAACTCCCTTTACAGTGCTAGAGAGCATGTCAGTAGCAAAAGCAATGATTCTCTTCAGGCAAGTTGGACTTCGTCATCTGTTAGTAGTACCCAAGTATCAAGCATCCGGGGTGAGTTTATTAAGCAGCAGATAATATTAACATCATTCAAACACGAAATAGATATGTTAATATTTCAGGGAGATAAAAAAAATTCATTGTTCATTTTTAATTTTTTTTAAAACTCTTGTAGCATTTAATTATGACTAACCAAATGATGTCATTTCGTCACAGGTATCCCCAGTAATTGGGATCTTGACCAGGCAAGATCTGCTGGCACACAACATTTCGACAGTCTTTCCTCACCTGGCAAAATCTAAGAGCAGAGGAAAGAGGAATTGAAGCTTTCCTAGCAATTGAGATTGAATGGTCAAGCAGCACCCTTGGGGCAAGTTGGTTTCTTAATTCCACAGTTATTCCTCAATTTTGTATTACTTAGATCAAAAGCATGTTGAATAAGATACAAAAGCAATGTGAAACTATATTCAAATTTTAATATTCTTTCAACACAATTAATCAAACGATGAAACACAATTCCCTTTTCCCTGATACAAACGACTTCCCCAGTCCCCGCACCGCAGATGGCAATGCTAAACTTTCTCCACTCTAGACTGCTACAAAACTTGCCATTTCCTTTCTTCCATGCAAAATTACACATAATTTGCTGGTGTACACGAAAACCTGTATGTATATCGAACCATGTCCAAGTTAATGTTTCACAGCTCTTTGCAAGTGTTTTTTCTTTTTCTTTCCTGATTTCTTTTTCTGAGGCCTCTTGAACACTGCTAGAACTTCAATGCTGCAACAAATGTGCAAATTAAAAGTTAATATTTTTTTACTTTCGGGGAAGAGTGGGGCAGGATGATATGCTGTGTACGATCATACGACCAATTACACAAAATAACCTTAATTTAGTTCTGCAGAGAAAAAAGGTTTATAAAATAAATTTACTTCATGGGGAAAAATATCCAAGGGGAAGAGTGGAACATATTTAAAGTAGATATCATGTCATGGATTATATACGCAGAAAGCATTTAATAGAGATGGCATAATTACTCTCTCCTGGAATCATGCTCTAATTTTAGAGAACTGACATAAAGCACATATGCCATGTCTGAAACTAGGACTAAAGCAGAAGGGAGAACCAACCCAAAAGACTACTATATCAAGTGGGAGAATCTCAAAGCTAATGTACCGTGTGAAGTATTTTATCCGACTCTATGATAGACTACTAAAATTGTCACCCCTTTTAAGGCCCAATGACCACAGAAGTTTTCACTCTATTAACACTGACTCCATGGTAGTCTTTTTTTCTCAGCTTCACTCATCTATTAGAAATATTCAGTTTGCCTTTTGCCTATAAGTATCCTTTCCGTAGCCCCAACCAAAAAAATAGTACATTAGGTGGAGAACCTTGAGGCTTAAGTATCATATCAAGTAGTTAATCCTATTCAACTTGGAACTCTTAACATTATCAGTCCCTTTGAGATGCATTGTCCACAACAGTTTTCACTCTATTGACAGTGACCAGGTTGTAGCCCTTTCTCCTTTATATAACTTCCACTATTCTAGAAAAGAAAAGAAAAAGTAAAGTAAAAGCAAGAAGAACATCAAGATAAATTAACAGAAATTTTCATTGGCCTAGTTCCTTGTGAAGGAACAGTATAAATATCGGACAGGATTGCAGTAAACAAAGCCTACTAGGCAAGGTCATAAAGAAAACAGAACAACGAAAATAAAATAAGGGCCCACTATAGGAAGCTGGGTGGGTTTTGCGTTTTGCTGCACCAGTATCACACTTCCCAGGACATGGGAGGAGACTGTAAAGGGTTGGGTAGGGATGCTGAGTACTGTAAGAAATACCCAAGTTCAAATATAAATGCAATTTTAAATTTCCTGGGTGTTAAACAATATTTCCATTTCCGATTTAGTATATGTTTTTTTTAGTTTATTTTGGAGAAATAATTGCTTTTTTTTTTCAACTTCCTAAAGGATATTGTGAAAAAGAAGGCATTATTTTTCTCAAATTAAACTACACCAAACAAGCTATTAGTTACCATGTTTTGTAGGCCTAACTTGATTACCTGAATATCAACCACCCCGCCCCCAAAATAATATAAAATGAAAAACAACATTCATGAGTTGTACAATAGTCTGTGACATTCCACTCAAAAACTAGAAAGGATTAGCAATGATGAGATCGATACGACATAGAACCTATTTGAATAAACTTCTTAATAAGCACTTTTAGGAAAAGAAAATAAAATTCTCCATAATCTAAAAGTAGCTTATCCATAAGTTAAAAATCTAATTTTGGATGAGCTAATATGAGAAAGCTATACCAAATAAGCTTATGCATGAGCTAACTCTAACTTACAGAAAAATTTATTTCATATTTTTCCTATTTTCTTCTCCTGGAAGCGTATATGAAAAATTCATCAAAACATAACCATAATGTATGTGTACATGATTCATAGTTTACTGAATCATTATAAATATAAGAAGTCGAAGTGGATAAAAACTATATAAGTTTTTATGTTCTAGATGGATAAAAAGTTGAAATGGAAATTTATTGACTCTATTTAGATTTTATGCAAGAATAACAGAAAATATGATAATTAGTAAATACTAAAACTTATAAATAATTAAGAAATGAAAGAAAAACATAAATACCTCTGGGTACCAGGAAAGAAATTAAATCCATGAGCCTTTTCCAAATACCATGCCTTGCTAGACAACAATGACTTGCAGTCCTGTCAACAAATTTTAAAATTAACATCAAGAAAACTGAAGTTAGAGATAAGTAAAAGCACGACGATAAAACACTAAGAATGGTCATACACCTCTTTAAAACTTTCCCATCCACAACTTATATAAATAAGGGTTTGTGGCACTGATTGAGGGATGTTAGCTGGTAGTGGTTTGCTTCCAATCTGGACTGAAGCTTCTTTAGCACGTAAAACCCATGGTCTTTTCTCTTCCTGGGATGAGTTTGAGCTGCAGTTAACTTGCACTAAATCAGAAACTTGCCCGGGGAAATATTTTCGTACTGACCAAACAAGATAGGTTCACAAAATTAGAACCTTTCAGAAGATGACAACGCTTTGCGCTCGACTGATGATATATTTTTCAATGCATCAATAAGAGATGCGTCTAATCCTTTTCTAGGAGGATCAATGATAACAACATCTGATCCCACAAGCCATAAAAAAGGCTCCTGTTACTTGCAAATTTTTCATACAATCAGTTCAAAATAACACATGACAAGGATATATCCGTTTCTAGATCTAAAAAAAAACACTATGATTTCCCTCATGGACATATAAAATTTTCACATATGTTGATAAATATCCATGCATGCCAAAATTTAAGCTGTAGTAATTTTAGTTATGTGAATCAGAAAACAAAATAATTGGAAGTAAAAAAACAAAGAATATAGTGATGCTTCAGATATTCAGTACTAACTTTTGAAGCATCTGCATGATGCCAAGTAATACTGCTGTCAACAGTGGAAGGTAAACGTTCAATGGTCTTCTCAAAAGATGCCTTTGACTCTTTGTTTATCTCAATGCATTTGACAGATCTGTCAAACAGCTAGCATTAAACCTCCAAATCAATTATGCACACGAAGTTAGAAATCAACATTTTAGATGTTCAGAATAATTATCCAGATCTTGCCTGCACTTTCTAGTGGCAGCTAATGACAACCCGATGACCCCAGCTCCAGCATACAAATCAGCAACAGCTGATTCATATGGAACATATCTCTGTAACTTCCGCAGCAAGGTATCAAAAGCCTGGAAGAATGAGGAAGCAAGACAAGAGGCGTATCAAATCAATCCTTACACAGTAACCCTCAATTATACAACAACACTGGATATATTCTACATGGTAATAGCACATTCAACAAATTTCCTCTCACATTTCCTCACATGATATCAAACTCTTCTATCTAGGAGGTTTTGTGATGGAAATCCATCCAGCCACAACATCATAAAATAAGAAGATTGAAGACCTAGAGCTTGTTTAGGGACTTATTGGCCAAATGAACCTAATTGGGTTTTTATCTATCTGTTGTAGGTCCAATAAAGAGGACAACTCTTAAGAAGAAAGCATGCACAAAATATATCCAAAAAATTCTCCATTCCACAGAAGAACAACTAGAGATTGGATAGCATACTACATGAAGAGTGTAACACTACTAAGCTCAGCATGGTTAAACTCTCATAATATTGGATCAAACTTTAGTTTGTATAAATATATAGAGTAGAATAGGATTTATTTGAGTTTAAAAATGTTAAATAAATTGGGCCCTGTATTTGGGTCAAGTAGAGTAGGATTTTTGGTCTTGTATTTTGACCGAGGATAAACTAGGGCTAGGATTAGGGTTTTAAACTTACCTAGGGTTTCAATTGGGCTTCCATTGGCCCAAAGGAAACCCTAGGCTGGTCTTGGAGGAGCAAAGTAGCACACCAATCAGCTGCACATACAAAGAAGGCCCACACTTTCACATGGGAGAGCATGGAGAGTGTGACTCACCACATGGCATTCTCTCATAGGCTCTTCTAAATCTAGGGTTTATTTTTTAATTTGAATTTTTGAATTTTGGCTCTCTTTTGGGCTGAACAGCAATATAAATAAATGTGTTCAGCTCATGTATTTTACATTGAATTGAGTATAGAATTGCTGTCCAAATTTTGAGACGTTTCTACTTGTCAAAGTTCACTCCATGTTAGCACATCTTAGTGTGACTAACCTAAGCACCTCTAGAAGTTGGCCTCACCACCTCTTCTAGATTTCTTAAACCACTGTTTTCATTTCATTCTTCCACTAGAATTTCAGTTCTTCACAGCTTCCACAAGTCATCTTGCATCTCCATCCAAAGACAAATCAAACACAAAAGAATGGAACCAAGTCTGGTTTGCATCACTTTGCCTCTTCCACACTAAATTTGACTGGGCTGTTGACATTTTCTGACTTTTCCAGCTACTGTCACCCTTTCCAAAGGCTATCAGAACTCCAGTGATTCTTCCAGCCACTTTTCTGACAAATTTCCCAGTAACTATTAGACTTATATGACAACTTCTCTAGCAACTGTCAGACTTGACAACTGATGGAGGACCACATGGAAGGACGTATGGAAGCAGAAGAAGGACCTGGGAAGACTCTCATCTCAAGGAGAATTAATTGTTGTGTGCTCTTCCATTTTTCTCTAGTTTTATAAATATTGTATAGAGTAGTATAGGTTTTATTTTTGGCTTGTATTTAGGCCATGTTTTGGGCCAATTTTCATGGGCCATGTATTGAGCCAATTAGAGTAGGATGTAAATAGAAAAAGAAAGAGTCCAGCTAGAGTTACTGTTGCATAATCAGGAGAATTATGTTATAATTAAGTGCAGATTCCATTTTATATTTATTAGGACAGATTTGTTAGTGACTTGATTTGTACAGCTTTAAACACTCATTATTTCTGGCTTTCATT
>Ga0123341_1005141_pt1 | contig 11620 bp, 10 predicted proteins | sample Turbeapinknodule_FD_89959 | JGI IMG/M metagenome (GOLD analysis project Ga0123341, IMG submission 89959) | Root nodule microbial communities of legume samples collected from Mexico - Turtle bean Mexico pink nodule | ecosystem: Host-associated > Plants > Roots > Nodule | place: Mexico: Nepantla... | reverse complement strand
TTCAAAATAATTTATAATATTCTTACCACTATCACATCACTCACAAATTTCAATAAACTTTCTTCACATATCCACTCTAACATATCCCAATCCAAACAACCTCAACTTTCTTCACACTTTCTTCACACTTCCACTCTCACTCACCCTCAACTTTCCACTCCCCCGCACCCTCTAATCCAAACACACCCTAAAGGTTGAAAAATAGAAGGAAGGTTGGTAGGAGGTGAAGGAAGGGAAAGGTGGTGAGAGGGGGAGAAGGCAAAATCGTTTTCAAGGAAACAGTAGAGAAAGAAGAGTTTGTGTCAACGTAAAATAAATGCAACTGCTTTCTCTTTTCATTCATTTTTCGCTCTTTTCATTTCATTCCATTCCATTCCATTCCATTCCATTCATTCTCTTCTCACACACATTTCATCTCAGATCAATGCTCTTTCACCGATTCCTCTTCTTCTAGGGTTTCTTCTCTCTCTCACAATTCAATCGCCAATTCTCCTCACATTCAACAATCTCACAGTAATGGATTCTTGATGCAACAAACTCTCTCTCTCTTTCTCTTTCTTTCTTAACAATTCACTTTCTCTTCTTCTTTCCCTCCACACTCTTTCGCCTCACATTCGATGAGTCAAACTAAGGTATTATTATAATAATAATAATTATTATTATTATTATTTTAACTGATTTTTTCACTTCCTTGCAATTCTGCGCTCTTGTCTCCCTTCTAATCCGAGATCTTATTACCACGCATCGAATAAACCTTTTTCTTATTGTGTTTTGTTTGGCTGTTTGTGCGAATCTTCGTTATTTGATTTCATGAATTTTCTTGTATGCCAGATCTTTTGAGTGTAGATCTCTCACAAGGATTTCTGTATTGGTTGGAAGCAATTGATTGCAACTGATTTTGCTTTCTGATTTCGAAAATGTTTCACAGTAGTGTTTTATTTCGAGGTAATTCGGTTTTCTGTTTGTGCTGGGGAGTTTTATGGCTCAAATTCTTATAATCTAGTATGGGCATTGTAAGTTTTCGTTCGCGTGTTTCGCTGGTGGTTTTACTTTTTGCATTTGGGTGTAATAGCTGTGTATGCGTGTTGATGTGCTCGTTTTATTATTATTTGGTAATATGTGTTGATTACTCTCTGTCTTATAGGAAAGAAGTGGGTTTTGCGTGTGGCCGGATGCGAGACAACTTTGCTTGAGGAAAGGTCTTTTATATGGATTTATGCGATTATTTTCTATACCGTTAAAAACTTTGCGTGGGGCTAGTCGCTCGTTGAGAGTAGATCAATTTTGCAGTGTAGTGAATCTATCTTCCTCGCTGCAGATTGAATTGGTGAGCAAATTTCTCCCTCCTTTTTTATGATGCAATTAGATTAATATTCAGTCACTCATGCTGATAAGTTCTGGTGCGGTGTGCCGAAATCTTAGTATGTTTATCTTATTTTTCTTTGATTTTAGGTTCCATGCCTTAGGGACAGTTATGCATATCTTTTACATGATGTGGATACGGGGACAGTTGGTGTTGTTGATCCTTCTGAAGCTGCGCCTATTATAGATGCTTTGAGTAAGAAAAATCTAAATTTGACTTACATACTGAACACCCACCACCATCATGATATCACCAGTGGAAATGTAGAGTTGAAAGAAAGGTACGGGGCAAAGGTACGTACGTCTTTTATCTTGAGTCAAAGTTTATAATACTTTTAATTAGTATTATAAATGTGTTATCAGCAAATGTGAGGAGATTTATTTGTTACACTTCTTTGTCTTACAGGTAATTGGCTCAGAAATAGACAAGGAAAGAATTCCTGGTATTGATATTTATTTGAGTGATGGAGATAACTGGATGTTTGCAGGTCATGAGGTGCATATATTAGCCACTCCTGGTCACACTGAAGGTCATATTCATTGTCTACTTGCAATAATAAATCTTAATTTTGTCTGCCACTAGATATATTTTAAGTTAATTGATTAAAAAAATGGCTTGGGTCGACTTGTTACTTTAGCTCTTTTATTCTGCTCAACAATTTTCAATTCCATGGGAATCTGAACTGTGTATTTCTTTGCTGTTATATTGTCTAAACTCATGGTTTTTACTTGAAGGCATACACGTTCTTCTTGGTTTAGCATGATATTATCTGGCCCTCACAGAATTCTAGTCTTTTGACTTCCTTTCCCATGGCTAGACTCCAGGGTTTATTTTGTCGATACTATGGTTTAGGGCTTTTCTATAAACATTTTTTGGGTTATTGCTTTGGGTAGTGGTGATCTAGTGTTTGCCTATGCAACTAACATGCTCAAGGTGCTGCTAATTTCCTTTATATGATTTTCTTTACTTCAACCTGCTGACCCTCATCTTTTCTAGTTATTGCCTGTTTGTGCTATAAGCAGGTCATGTAAGCTTCTACTTTCCAGGATCGGCAGCAATTTTTACTGGAGACACCTTGTTCAGCTTATCATGTGGCGATCTCTTTGAAGGAACCCCTGAACAGGTTGATTTGAATTGCATTTTTATATGTTAGTTACAAAAGGATAAGTCTTTTATTTTATCCTTTTTTATGTTGGATGTTGATTTCTAGATGTTATTACAAATGTACAATTTGTGTAAGTCCGATGCTCTGTTAGCTTGTAATGTTTTTACCCTTTAATTATTGAGAATTTCTTCCATTTTACAGATGCTATCTTCTCTTAAAAGGATTATGTCGTTGCCAGATGACACAAGTATTTACTGCGGTCATGAATATACATTGGTTGGCTGTTTCTACTTTCATTATGTTCCCTGCTTCATTTCCAAGTCTAATTGCTGTGACCTTGACTTTGGCTTCTCAAATTTGACAGAATAATTCAAAGTTTGCCTTGTCCATAGAACCAGAAAACAAGGAACTTCAATCCTATGCTGCCCACGTAGCTCACATTAGAAATAAGGGCTTGGCCACGGTAATTTCCAGAATTGAACTTCTATGGATGGTTTCAACTTTCAAGTGCCCCCTATCGCGGATCTTCCTCACTAACATGTCATAACTCAGCCAACATTTTTTCGTCATCATTCAAAGCTAACATGCCGTTGTTAGTTGTTGGTCTATTTGATTTGAATCTGGCGTTTTGCTTTACCTAATTATTACTGTTTTCTTAGATTCCAACTACGCTGAAGATGGAAAAGGCTTGCAATCCGTTCCTTCGCACATGGAGCATGGAAATCCGGCAAAGACTAAATATTGCAGCCACGGCAGAAGAAGCAGAAGCCCTGCGTGTTATTCGACAAGCAAAGGATAAATTTTAGAATTTCTTAATTAAATTTTAAAATTCTAAAGATGATACTTATTCTGTATAGATTAGGTTCATGAGTCCATCAATGGAATAATATTTACTTGGTGGTATCGTAATGTAATTTTTAAAATTTTCTTCGGCTTCATTTGAAATGTAAATTAGATTTCAGTTTCGTTGGCATGATGGGAATCAAAATCATATGATGATGCATGGATGAAGCACATCACTAAGACACGCCCTTGTGTTAGCATATGCATATCTTAAGAATGTTTGAGAAGTGGTATTTCACTATTTTGAACCACTGCATGTTGGCAATGACGATTTTCAATACTTCAAAGTCTAGTTTGTACGAATAAGAGCATGCTTTATCAGTAATAAGGCCAACGAAAAATGACATCGTCTTGTCAGCCGTAAGCGGTTCATGGGTCTACTGTGATAATTTATATTATAAACAGACATCTCGGCCAATGATATGTAATATTTGCAATTGATATCGTATGACTTGAAACCAAAGGATAGAGGATGCAAGCATCAAAATAATGGATTTGATTTCAAGTATTTTGTTTATACGTGTGATCTGTCGTTGAAGATTGTATATTGGCCGTAGTACCGACTTTTTCCCATGCCCTCTCATTTTAGAAAGTGAGTGAGTTGCGTAACTTTTTGTGAGAGACTTGTGGAGTATGGTGGGTTGTTACTCTCACACTTTTAAGTCGATGGATGGATTCACCTAAAACCCGAGTCTTCAACGGCTTCTGCATTAATCGCCACTCTTCGAAGAAACAGACAACACCATCCATCATCATCATCCTTCTCGAATATGACAGAATTACTTTACGAGCTATTCCACTGTTCCCAGAAAAAAAAATATACACCTACCCGTGTCATCTCGTACCTGTTGGTATCACCACACATAGGATCATTATTTGGTTAACCTCTTCCAATTCCCTACAGTTGGATATGTGTGTCTTAACGTTTACGTCTTTTGTTTCACGAGTCAACAAAGTACATAAATTATCCAAGCACTGCAGTTTAGTGGGCTCCTCCTGCACACCCCCGCATGCTAACACTCACGTTATGTAATGTGCTATGATAATTTTAACAACAACAACAATAATAAATTATTATTCTTATAATACATTATAATAATAATAATAATGGAAAGAAATGTCGTGGTGGTTAGTCCCGTTGTTGTGTGGCATTAGCATGAGCATCAACATCATAGTTATTAAGCGTCGTGATCAGATTATTATCCCTCGCCCTTCCCTTGTCCACAAGATTCTAAGAGGGTCCCCACCCACTCTCAGTGCGATTTGCTCTGCAATACACAGAAACAGTTTCCGCGCCAAAGGAAACGCAGAACAACACTAACAACAGGTTAATTCACCAACTATACTCTCTTTCTCGCTCGCTCTCTCTCCTTTTTCACTCACATTACATTAACAACGTTCCACATCAATAATTCAATTCAATTCAATACATACATATAATCAACAACATTAGCGTTCGTCGTTTCGCTCTGGCAGCAATGGCGGTGGACGATCGCTTTGCACATTTGAACCCTAAGAAGTGCGTGGTTTTAGGTGGCAGAGGATTCCTCGGAAGATCCTTGGTCCTCCGGCTGTTGAAACTCGGTAACTGGATCGTCCGAATCGCCGATTCCGCTCAGTCTCTCCACCTCCATAACTCCGAGTCCGTCCTCGCGCAAGCTCTCTCTTCCGCACGCGCTTCTTACTTCCACATCGACCTTACCGATAAGTGCAACATTGTCAAAGGTCCACAATCCTTTCTGTTACGTCACGTGCACTCGTTTTCTTTCAATTCCTTTCAATTGTGGAAACTGATGTCAGCCTTCAAATGCGCTTTGTGCAGTTCTAGAAGGTTCTTCTGTTGTGTTTTTTATGGACGTTGCTGGCGTTGATATTAATGACTTCTATACTTGTTATAAGCTAATAGTTCAAGGTACTCTTCCATTTGCTCTGTTAATTGCAGTGGATTAGATGCTTTTTCTTATTCGATTTGATGTTCGATTATTCAGGAGCAAAGAATGTAATTAGTGCTTGCCGTGAATGTAGAGTGAAACGCCTGATATATAACAGTTCTGCGGATGTTGTATTTGATGGTTTGCATGATATTCGTGACGGAGATGAGTCGTTGGCCTATCCGTGGAAAGTACGGCTCTGCTTTTGTTCAAGTTTGGAAGAGCCTTTTTGTTTTTCCCCTTTAAGAACTAGATTAGATGTTTTTCATTTGCGAATGATTAAGCATTTTAATGGGAGGATGTGAATTGCAGACTGACAATATGTTAAGTGACCTTAAGGCTCAAGCAGAAGCTTTGATCCTGAGTGTCAATGACATTGATGGCCTATTGACATGCTCTCTTCGTCCTAGTAATGTTTTTGGACCTGGTGACACAGAATTTGTACCATATTTTATCAAGTTAGCAAGATATGGTTTTGCAAAGGTAGTTTTCTTTTTATCCTGTTTTTTTTTGGCTTCGTAGTATTCTTTTGTCAAAAAGGGGGGGCGTGTTGTTTTATAAATGCTAATGTAAGCTTTACAAAAAGTTAACGTTTAACATTCTTATAATCTGGTTGAAATTAACTTAAAGTTGTGTTATTTGTACAGTAATCTATACAACAATACTTTTTTCTCTCTCTATCATATATGTGAGTGTATGATGATGAAGCTAATTTCACACTGACCATCATACTTGATAAAGTCACTTACATCCACAATTTTGGGTCCTTGATTAGTTTTGATTATTGGATATGCTATAAATTCTTTCGTGCTCCGTATGATGCCAAGTTCAAAATTTCCTATTCTTAGAATTTTAACTTATGGTCTAAGTCAATTCTACAAAAAACACATGTAAGATGATGACTACCCAAACTTCAAAGCTTGTTTAAGTTATATCTCTAATTGATGTGAGACTAAAATACCACCCTAGAGATTGCAATTAAGGAAGCCCCCCAAAAAGGACCCTAATGTGACGGGCTATGGGTAACTGCAATTAAGGAAACTTTCCAAAACCTATTAGTTTGATGTTTAACCTAGTTGAATTGTGAATTATGTAGATGATCTCACCTTGTGGGATAAAACTTTTGTTGATGGTTTCATATATCATGTGATTTATGTATTTTGGTCTCACCTAGTCCGGTAAAGTCTTATTTTAGAGTAACAATTTTTCATTTCAGTTTATTATAGGGACTGGTGATAATCTTTCAGACTTCACCTTTTCTGAAAATGTTACCCATGCCCATATCTGTGCAGAAGAAGCCCTAAATTTCCAAACAGTTTCTGTGGCAGGAAAGGTGCGTGTATATGGAATATCGACTCACTACTTGCTGTTTTGATATTCATGCATAACAAAGTATTTTTCTTTTCATGCAGGCATTTTTCATCACGAATCATGAGCCTATACAATTCTGGGAATTTCTTTCGCTTTTGTTAGAAGGTCTTGAATATCAAAGGTAAAAATAGGTAGCCTGTTTTGATTTATGAATGCCATAGTATTGTTTTTTATGTCATTGATGTTTAGTTGTGTATGTTTGACTTAATGGTATGATATAGTATCCGGGAGTTTTAGAAGAGCAAAAAAGCTTAAAATTATATTTTCTCTGCTCATATGTTTTGGAAAAATTTAGCCACAAACTATATTAAAATAACCTTTTCCTTCCTACCAATTTAGGAGATATCATAACAAATTAGCTCCTTCTTTGGTATATTTGCTCCTTCGGTTTGGTATTTCAGTTATTGTTGGAGGCAGCTAAAGGCTATTTGTATTTTTTCTTTATTGCTGATTTATGATCTCTTATGCTGTTAACCAAGCCAGAAAAATCCTTGCTTGAATTGCAGGCCATACGTCAAACTTCCTGCTAAGTTGGTTCAATGTATTCTATCGGTTTTAAAGTGGTCACATGAAAAGTTGGGACCCAGATACTTCAGCTATCCTTTATTAGTTCGCTATTTTCAGTTAGCTTCCTACACTCGAACTTTCAACTGCACTAAAGCTCACAAAAATATTGGATACTCACCAATAGTCTCCCTTGAGGTTTAATTGTTCTTGCTTCATTTTAAATTTTTACTTGTGAAATCTCATATATTCTTGTTACTTAGTGATAACTGAATTATATGAGGTCGTGTAACTGTGGAACAACTTCCAAAGAGGAAAAATTAAGATTCTGAAATAAAATAAGGCTGTTCCCTTTTCAATAATGTTCAGACCTCCAATGCCTCACACATACAGATACACAAATTAGGCTCTTGATATTCCTTTCTGTTACTTTATGGTGTTCTAAACAGAGTGAAATATTCTACTTGGCAATGTTCTTGGAATTTCTTACTGTTGAGATTTGCATTTATATTTATTGATATTGGCCAATACAGGAAGGAGTCACATTAACCATAGAATCATTCTCTCATTTATCCAAACACTCATGTTTATCAAGATGTCGTAGTTCCACTGAACTGTCAAAAGCGGATAAGTTGCTGGGTGGAGGAAAAGGTTAAAACTTAATATTTTATCTTGCATTACAGTGTTTACATGCATCAATGAAGGTTTGTTATCTTTAGTTACTGTCATAACTACTTTTAGTGAAAATGGAGTGACTTGGAGCATATTTATACCTTATTGCATGCATATGAGGCTATCTTGTTAGAATAGTTAACTTTTAACCTGCAAATTATCTGATTAAGTTATACCTGACATAAGTTTAAGGGAAACACCACCAACCATAAATACATTGCTCATAGGCTTGCCCAGATATTTTAATTTTTTTGTTTACTTTAGGGTGTGCTTGGCTCAAATGAAAAATTCTTTACACTTGTATGGTTCAAGTTAAATATGGCAGTGTTCTCAGAGAAGCGCAGAAGTGGGTTGCACTCAGTACCAAATTTTAATATTTTTTGCTCATGTTTTTCTACTCTTGACTGTACATTGAGGTCCGGGAAATTTCTTTTTTCCATCCTAAACTATTTTTACTGCTCTCCGTATTTTTGCCTTCCCTGCCAAATGTACCCACTCTTATATCACTTCAATAGTGTATTTTTCTTATTTTACTATCCCATCCACACCAATCCGTTTGTAGTCTTTGGGTCATAAGCATTAACCCACTAAAGTTGATGTGCAAATGCATCTAAATGTCAATCATTTTAAAATCACTTTGGTAGAATACAATTGAAATACATAATTAAAGGAAATATTTGGCAGTACATGTGTTAACTCTTCTGAATCATAGATATTTTATAACATTGCCAAGCCAAATAATTTTTGCTTTATTTTTACAGTGGCTGACATTTTGTTGTGGAGAGACGAGAAGAAATCATTTACATATTTTGTTGTGCTGGTTTTGTTGTTTTACTGGTTTTTCCTTTCTGGAAGAACTTTTATATCATCTGCTGCAAAACTTTTGCAGCTTGCCACGTTACTTTTTTATGGACATGGTTTTCTGCCATCAAAGTTGTAAGTGCATGCTCATAAAGACTTCAAATTTCTCTCTTTCAACACTTTTTAACAAATTTGCAAAGCTTTCTGCCGTCAAATCATGTATAGCACAAATTGCTTTATTGAAATGATGATTCTACAGTTGGTCATCCTTCTGGTTTGGCATGGCTAGATATGTTCTAGCCACAGCTTCTTTATTTAAATGAATTATTTTTGGAGTAATGTGGTGTATCAGCCGTAAGAGCTACTCATCTCACCACAAGTTGGTGCCAAATACGTAGTGTACATTTAATGAACACTTAAAAGTTGTTTTAGGGATTTTGGCTCTTAACAACTTGTACCTTTATATGTTACTGGAAAAATAAATCGTTCTCTAAGTACTAACTGTGTGACACTTTAACAGATTTGGTTTTAAGATACAAATGATACCCTTGTCTTATTTCGAGATCTCTAATGCGGAAGTGAAAGATTCAGTTATAACTACAGTATATCTTTGGAACAAGGGTTTTCAAATAATAAGAAGATTGGCCCATGGGGAAGACTGGTCCGCATTCTTCAAGGTAAACAAACTTCAAAAGAAAAAGGCGAAAATGCCTTTTTTCTTGTTCTAATTAAATTTAAAATATATTATCTAAGCATTATTTGTTTATTGAGAATGTCTGGGTCTGTTCTTTGGTTTTGGAAAAATGGGTTCTAGGTTTCTATTACTAATTGTTCTTTTTTGCTTGTGCCTTACGTACTTGTTTTCGAGGTTGGCTTGAAAGAATGAATAATTCACACATGAATAAAGTTTTACTATGTAGAGATACTGGGAATCATTCCCTTCCATGTTTAATTTTTTTTTAACTGATGCAGATTGCAGTTTTTCTTTACCTTCTGAAGATGTTCCTGGCAAAGTTGTTGACGAAATTGATAGGCATAGGTATGGAATTGTTGAGATGAATTTTAGAACTTTGTCGGTTTGTGTAACTTCATGTTTACTCAATCTGAATTGTTCTGTAGGTTTGGTGTTCGCATTTATGGCATTTTTTGTTTACGAGCAATATGAATCAGAAGTTGATGGAGTGGTGGATATTCTTTTCACCAGTTTGAGAGAGTTCATGATATATTTGATGAGAATTTCTCCTGCTTTTATATCGAGGCTTCTGCATTATCATGACAACTTTCAGCAGTATGAAAGACCAAGAAACGTAAAAAACATGAGATAGCCAAAAGAAGAAAGTTTCAGCTTTGCTATGCTATTAAGCTCAATTACGCTATATATTTTACATACCTAACAATTGAAAAAGAGTCCTGTCCCTATGAAAAAACATACGGAAAATACAATCACGCTTCGGAATACCCTCTCTTACAGTATTCTGTAATCACAATCGAACTGTACTATGTTTAGATTAGCTTCAATTTGACCAAAATCAATATAAATTCCATGTGGAAAGCAGGAACAAGCATGGAATAGTTGTTTCTATTTTTTCGTTCATTGTCACGACACTATTTTTGTTGGAAAATTTGAAAACACACTACCAATGAATCAGGCTGAAGATTTCAATTTGAATTTTTTTTTTTGTAAATACTGATATTCTTTGTAAGTGTTGAAATATTAAAAAACGAATTGGCACGCCCTGCAATAGTGCAGTGTACTACAATCTTCAAGCATGGTGCACTCTGAGCAGTGAATTTTGATTTAACAAAATGCATAAATTGTGGATAGTCGAATAAAAACATGTTGGTAAAATTCGAAAATTTGTGGGAACAAACAACGCATTATGGTCGTTGTACCAAAATAACAAGATATACTGACATATTAATTAGTAATTAATTACACTGCAAAACTCACTGGTGACTGGTGATCATTGGTGAGAAATGTTTATATTCTTTTAGGTTAAGCGCTCTCTGGTTTGGAGATTGATAGTAATTCCAACAATATTTAATTAATGATGTATTTTTATATATAAAAATATATATTATACTCATAGCTATACGAAGTTCTTCAATTTAATGACTGAGTCTTGAATAATATCAAGAATACAAGTAATTTTTAATATCAATCCATTTTACACAGACATTAAATTAATATTTAACTATAACTAATTAAATTATTTTTTTAAATTGCAGCAAATTTAAATGAAAATAGTACGAGATTAAATTATGATATTGTCCTTTAAAATATAAAGTAAAAGAAGTAAATTACTTACTTTGATCTAATCAATAATCTGTTAACCAAAACAATATATTTATCTTAGTGTAGTTTTAATATATTTAATTTCCATAAAAAGTTATTAGTGTCTATTTTTTTTATTGATCCTAACATGAGTTTCTTTGTATACCATGAATGAGTTTATTTTCCTCCTATAAATATATTTCACCATCTTTTCTTTATTTTGAAAAATAATATATATTCCGTACAGTCAATATATTCTTATATTTTTTAGAAATTAAGTCCAACAATTTATATACTTTTTTATTTCTCTAACCTATTGAGACATATTTTAAACACTAAATCGGAATGGAGTATTATCTCTAAAACAGACAATACCTATATATAATTAATTGATCTATCTCTTCGACTTAAAATCAGAACAATATAAAGAAGGAGAGGTGTCACGGTGAATACCACGCTTTGTGCAATGTGTCAGTCCAAGGAGGAGTCATGCCAACATCTTTTTCTGGAGTGTAAACATGCTCAAAGGGTGTGGTTGATGTGCTTCAAGTGGATAGGTATATCTTTTGTTCAACAAAATGTCTTAAATCTGCATTTCACTAGCTTTTGTTTGAGCCATATCAGTAATAAACAAAATCTGATATGGAAAGGCGTATGGGCAACTATCATTAGATGTATTTGGGATCAAAGGAATCTCATTGTCTTCAAGCAAGGGGTAGTTGATGCGGAAGAGGTGTTTCAGAAGGCACAACTTA
>Ga0123341_1005140_pt1 | contig 11620 bp, 10 predicted proteins | sample Turbeapinknodule_FD_89959 | JGI IMG/M metagenome (GOLD analysis project Ga0123341, IMG submission 89959) | Root nodule microbial communities of legume samples collected from Mexico - Turtle bean Mexico pink nodule | ecosystem: Host-associated > Plants > Roots > Nodule | place: Mexico: Nepantla... | reverse complement strand
TATTTAAATCTTTTAATATATTATTCTGAAGATAACATAAATGTTTATTATTTTTTAAATGTGTTGTGATATTTTAAAATTTTTATCATATTATTTGAAAAATCACAAATATATTTAAAGTTGTTATCATGCTATTCTGAATATAACACAATTTTTTTTTTGATCAGTAATAAATAAATAAAATTAAGAAGGATACTTAAGGGGTATCCCAATCCGTATACAACAGCCACAAAGTTACTCCTCCAAAAAAAAAAAATGGATAACCAAAGTATGACTTATCCTACAAAAGGAAATGCTATAACCCCAACCAACACACGTAAAAGCACCAACATGACAATACCTACAAAATTATAGCAGCACCCGAAACCCAACAACATTCCAAAGAGCAGCACAGCAACACCTAATTTCACATAACATTTTACACTAGTTTTCCAAACAGCGCCCCAATCTGCACCCTACTGACCACACCCTCTACACCAAAATGGATATCCCGTTCTTCCATCTATGTACCCCACTCCAACAGACTCTACATCCTGCCTTTCCCCGTAATACAAAGCTCCACCAGTGTTGTGCCTCCACACACACTCTTTGTCGGCTTAACCAATATAACAACACCAAAAGAAGAGAAAACGCATCAGCTCAACACTTACTACTTCAGACCTTCATACCTTCACCAACCATGTCCTTCACCTATGTATTATACCAGTCCAACCAGCAACCTCCCAAACCTGCCAACCACTACAAACAGCCACAGTATTACGAAAACAAGCTTAACGCCTTGCTTACTCTTCACCACAACGTCACGCTCCTAAACCAAGCTGATTCTGACCCCTTGAAGTGCGTGGCTCAATTCCAACCTCAGCTACCCCTCCAAAGCACTCTACCTTGGTCTAAAGACACACCGTGGCTCCAGAACCTGTAGAATGTTTTACCCTGCCACAAAGAAACAACTACTCCCGTGGTATCACTCCTACTAACCACCCCCTCGTATAGTACTAGAACATCACACCCATACCAGCATGCTCCCTTCCATTACCTATTTGCTCTCCTTTATCAATCTGCTTCAGGTTCTTGCAATTAACATGATAAGAGACCAACCCCGAAACGAGTAACAACAACCCAGTTTCCCCTGCCCAGAGAAAACTAACTAGCCCCTGAGGGACTCAATCCATCACCAACACAGGTTCCAACCGAACCAGAAACTTCACATGAGGCCAACCAGAGTTTAAGAACCAGCTTCTTCATATCCAGCACAGACACAAGAGCTCCAGGAAACGTTAGCAGCCTTTGATGCAGATAATTGGGTTGAGAACCCAATCTACAAAGGAATAAGAAAACGAACGAGCTTTATGCTTCATCCACAACCAAGACTTAAGTTGAGCCCTCTGAAATACCTCCTCTGCATCTACTACCCTTTATTGGAAGGTAATCAGATTCCTCTGGTCCCATATACTTCTAATGACATTTGCCCAGACCCCTTTCCAGATCTTATTCTGCTTGTTACTAACTTGAAACAAGTGGAAACTTTGGAAATGCAGCTTAAGATCATAATGTTGTACGAATGAAATACCTACCCACTGAAGGCATAGAGACCATACCTGTTGGGCATATTTACACTCCATGAAAAGGTGTTGACAAGTCTCTTCCTGTAGCTGACACAAGGGGCACACCGTTGAGTTCAACACCACCCCTCTCCGGCTCAAACTCACTCTTGTAGGGAGTCTTCCCATGAACACCCTCCAGGCTGTCACTAACACATTTGGAAAAGCCTTCACCTTCCACAAGAGCTTATACACTTCATCATGGTTACCTCTATCTTGCTTAGATAGACACTCATAAGCAGAGCTCACTGAAAACAGCCCTGGTACCTCCTTCCCCCATACCTGGATGTCCTGGACATTCTTTCTCAAAATGACCCCTGATAGAAGCGTATTAAGGTCCCTCTCCAGAGAAGATTCCCATTCAAATCTACCTCTCCTCCACCTCAAATCCCACCTCCACTTCGTATCTACCCATACACCCATCTCACCCACTAATTTACCTTGGTTTAAAGATAGAGAGTATAGGCGTGGGAACAGAGACTTGCGATCAACACTACCAATCCATACTTCCTCCCAGAACTTTGCTTTGTCACCACAACCTATTTTCCAACCTAACTCTTCCTGAAACCACCCTCTTCCTCCACCATCCTTGCACACTTTAGAGAGATCTCTCCACCACCAAGATTGATATTTGACAGGTGTTTGACTGCTTTTTACCCCCAGGTTGTATTTAGAGTCCAACAGCTTCTTCCATCTTCCATTCTCTTCCGAAAGACACCGCCATCTCCATTTGGCTAGGAGAGCTTGATTAAATAGGCGTATATCCCTACACCCCAACCCTCCCTCCTCTTTTGGTCTGCATACATCTTTCCAGCTAACCCAAGCAATTGGCTTGGTTAGTTTCCCCCAGCCCCACAAGAATCTTGTTTGAAAGCTAATAATCCTTTTACACACCGAAGCCGGTACTCTAAACAGAGAGAGGTAAAACAAAGGAATAGCGGTTATAACAGAATTAATTAAGCATATCCTCCCTGCCATGGATAAAAACCTCCCCTTCCAAACACTGAGTTTTGCTTTCAACTTTCTTATAAATGGTTCCCATAAATGCTTCTTTCTTGGGTTCCCTCCCACCTCCAGTCCCAAATATTTGAAAGGTACTTCCATTTGGATTCAATTCAACGTCTTAGTGAAACACCCTATATTACTGCTTTGTACATTAATGCCTTCTAACCTTGACTTATGGAAGTTGATCTTCAACCCTGAGGCTAACTCAAAGCCCCTCATAATGGCCTTCAAGGTTAACACATTTCCAAAGGTATCTTCACAGAGAAAAAGAGTGTCGTCCGCAAACTGTAGAATACACATCTCCACCTCATTCCTTCCTATCTTAAGGCCCGTCAGCATATTAACCTTCAAAACTTGTCTTACTAACCCTGCAAGTCCTTCAGCTACCACTATAAACAGAAAGGGTGCCAGGGGGTCACCCTGTCGCAACCCTCTAGAAGGCTTAAACTCCTCCGTAGGGCTCCCATTAACTAAAACTGATACTGTAGCTGATTCCAGGCAACCTCTGATCCCTGAAATCCAAACAGTGTGGAAACCCATTTTGTGTAGCATATCATAAAGGAAATCCCATCGAACCGAGTCGTAGGCCTTCTCAAAGTCCACTTTTAGGCAGATACCGCTTCTCCCCTTTTTCCTAAGATCTTCCACCACTTCATTAGCCATCAGGACACTGTCCAAGATCCCTCTACCCTTAAGGAATGCTGATTGGCTTTCGTCTATAATTGCAGGCAACACCTTCTTCAATCTACCAGCCAACACCTTTGTAATGATTTTATAGATGACTCCAACCAAAGAGATGGGTCTATACTGCTCCAGCTTAGAGGGGTCTCTCACCTTCGGGAAAAGCGCAATAAATGAAGCATTGCAGCCCTTTGGGATGTTCCCAGTCGCATGAAACGAAGCCATTGCTTCCATTAACTCCTCTTTTACAAAGTCCCAGCTTTTCTGGATAAAATTGAAATTGAACCCATCTGGGCCGGGGCTCTTAGACCCTTCACACTGCCACACTGCATCCTTAATCTCTTTCTCGGTGAAACCAGCCACAAGCCCCTCATTATCCATTAAGGTTAGAGTCTTAAACTCAATCTCATCCAACCTCACCCCTAGATCTTTCGTAGCATTGAACCTAGCTTCGAACAACTTTTTCGCCTCCAACCGGACAGTACTCGGTTCCTCACACCATCGGTCCCCCATTTGAACACCCTTCACTTCATTCCCAAGTCTTCTCCACCTCAGAGATGAGTGAAAAACCTAGTACAAGAATCTCCACTCTTAAATCAACTTGCTCTAGCCTTTTGACACATAAGTGATTCAAGCTTTTTATCATTTTCTACCAATCGGCTTGTCAGCTCCATTCTGTTGAGCCTTTCGCTTTCCTCTAGACCCCCATTACAGTCTCTACTGTCTAGATCCTCCAGTTCCTGTAGAATCCTACTCTTACTAGTATGAAGATTACCAAATACCTCCTGTTCCACACTTTCAAATCAGACTTGAGCAATTTCATTTTCTCTTTAAATCTTGTTATTTTGTTCCCCTGGACTGAGAAGGATTTCCATTTATCCTTAACCATGGTGTTGAATCCCCTCTCCAGAAACCAAGCGTCAATCGATCTAAAGGGTTTAGGACCCCAATCCTTCTCCACAGATTTTATCACTAGAGCACAATGATCAGATACTTCCCTTCGAAGAACATATTGTTTGCTCATGGGCCACTTCAATAGCCATTCTTCGGTGACTAGCCCTCTATCTATTCTACTTTTAGTTGTTCCATCCGGTCTAAACCACGTGTAATTCTTGCCAACCAAAGGTAAGTCTAACAATGACATGGATTCAATGAAGCTATTAAAACCAAATATCTCTCTTTCCTTTCAGATCTGCTTCTCACAACATTGAAGTCACCACAACAACACCAGATTGGTTCTTGTGACGCCGCTTTAACATTGGAGAGCTCCTCCCACAGAGTCCTCTTTGCGTTCAAAGCACAGGGGGAGTAAATATTGGCCACAACACACCTAAGGACGATTTTACATGTTGACCAACAACCACAATAAAACCTTTCCCCATCAAGTGATATTCATAACTAAAGCCTTCTTTGTGCCACAGGGATAAAAGGCTTCCACTCCCCTCCTCCCCTTTATTGTGTATCCAACCTACGTTATTCTCACCCCACAAAGAGAAGCACCTAGCATCCGAGATTTCCTTAGCCTTTGTTTCTTGTATACATACAAAGTCCGCCTCCTCCATTCCTATTATATGCCTCATGTACCTTGACTTGGTACCACCCCCTAGACCTTTTATGTTCAAGTTGACAATAATCATAAGAGACCTCCCTTCTTCCCTTCCTCAGCACATCTCATGGTCTTCACATCCCTTTCCTCCAGATACGAATACTCCTGAAGAACCTCATGTTCGTCTTTTCGGCACCTTATCCCTACTCTCCTACTAATCTCCCTCAACTTAACAGGTTCCTCTGGCGAGTCAGACTCACGCAACCTTAGATTACAGTTATCAATATCTCCATCAGAAAGAGAAACTGCAGGCATACCTTGTCTAGAATGAGAAGAGAAGGCACTCTGCGGGCATTTGTTTCTAATTCTAACCGATCGCCTTGGGTGTGACATAGAGCCTTCCAAATCGACGAGGCCTTTGATTTTCCTCCGACGCTGATTGGTTATAACACCCCTTCCCGCATGCCCATCGCCTTCTCCACCCCCCAACAACTGCTCACTTCTACTGTGATGATTTCTGACCCCAATAACATCGTCCTGGGTTTCGGAAGTGGTGTTGCCATCTTGCGCCCCTTCTTGCTCCAACGGCTTCTTCTTCGACTCACTAACCAACTCCAGATATATAACATCCTTCACAACATTCAAATTGCTCCGCTGTTCCTGTATAGAAAACGTTTCCTCTCCTCGTGCTCCCCCCTGTCTTCCTTCCTTCCCAATTCTCGTCTCACGCTCAGACCCATGACCCAGTAGAGAAAAACCAGGCCCTGACCCGGGAAAGCCCACTCCCATACCCGTCTGCACCACTTCTTCTTGGCCTACCTTCCTACCCTGGCCCAAACCTAGCATGTACATGTTCTAAGTGTACATGCTTTCCATATCCACTACTAATCTAGCCAGCTCAGCATGTGCAAGATAGCTAATGTGTGAACGCTCACAGGCCTGAACTGCAACGTTGTAAAAAATAGGTTCCTCAAATGACTTTTGCTTTTGACTATCCTCATTAGTGAAAGAATAAACACCTTTTCCCTGACACGTATTGGTCTCTGCAGAGAGCTCCCCTAAACGATCATCCAATCGCTGCGCCTGACCTCCTTCCTTCTCTCCACCTCCAACCACCTTCCCCTTCGGCTGACTCTCTTCTATGGTCCTTCTAACTCCCTCCTCCTCATCACTTTTCACCGAAAAAGCCGATTCCTCCACATAGGTTTGGGTTGAGGTGACACTGTCCGACGAGTCAAAGTTGCAATGTGAGACTTTGCATGGGCCTGCTACTGCCATTGGGTGTTCCTCCTCAAGAGAAACCCTTATGTTTTGATCATTGATCCTAATCTTCCTTGCCACCCTTATGAACCGATTATTCTCAATTCCCACTTTCAGACGTGCGAACTCAAGGTTTTCCCACATCAACGTGGCATCGTCAATATCAATCAGCGTAGCTATGTCTCCAACCACTCTAGCGAAACACTCTCTGTTCCATAGGGATATTGGCAGGCCAAAACACCTTACCCAAACCGCTCTATGGCTCACCGTGAATGTTGCTGACCATGGCTGAATCCTAACAAAGATACTATCAAACCATTCTCTGTTTAAGTTTATCAACTCCTCCATCTTCTCCCCCCTCTTGACGTTAAAAGAGCAAAGTTGTCCCCCATCGCTCTTACTCTGACCATGCTCATTCCCCCTCTAACGAATTCGTCTCCCAACTGTTTGAAGTCCATCTCATCACTATAACGCCCTATCATACTTCCCTCCATCCACGGCAGGGACTGTTGCTTTGTGGTAAGGATTGATTCCTTCCATTCCCACCTTTCCTGTCCTCTAACTGCATCAACAAAAGATTTCCCCCCCTTCTCCACCCATACCTCCTTTCCTTTGTATGACTTACTTACCTCCATTTCAACCCGCTCCTTCACCCCCTGCTCACGCCTCCCCGTGCCCACCGAGCTTCTGGTCCTTCCTTCCTCCCTTGACATATCCACTCGATGTACTTCGGTAGGTTCACAAAAAGCTTTCGACTCCCAATGTATATTTGGTCAAGTTCCCGCTCTAGTTTTCCCACATTCTTCACATCGAACAACCTCACAAACCAAAATCTTTTGCCCCACTTGTTAAGCCTTCGAGAGATAAAAGCATCTTTCACCCTTGCCCACCTTTGGAAGATTTTGAGCATGTCTTTCACTCCAAACCTGTTGGGGAAATTTGAAAAGAAAAACATTGTAGAGTTGCTAGAGTTACTAGGTTGGAGAGGTGGTTTCCGGTGAGACCTCTTACGACCCTGCCTCCCGTCAACTCCCCACTCTCTGCTGCTCCCCGCTCCCTTCATTTTTACTTCAGCTTAATATGTGTTTGAATATAACACAAATGATTATTATCATTTAAATCTTTTGTGATATTATTTTGAACATAATAAAATATAATTGTTATGATTTAAATTTGCTATCATATTATTACGAAATTAACATATATATTTAAATCTGATATCATATTATTCTAAAGATAACATAAATGATTATTATAATTTAAATCTGGTGTGATATTTTAAATTTGTTAAAATATTATTCTAAAAATCACAAATATATTTAAATTTGTTATCATGTTATTCTGAATATAACAAAAATATTATTATCATTTAAATCTATTGTGAAGATAACAAATATAACTGTTATTATTTAAATGTGTTATCTTATTATTATGAAAATAATATATATATTTAAATCTTTTATCACATTATTTTGAAGATAACATAAATGATCATTATCATTTAAATCTGTTGTGATATTTTAAATTTGTTACCATATTCTTCCAAAAATTATAGATATATTTAAATTTTGTATTATGTTTAAGGGTGGCAATGCGGGCTGACCCATTCCACATAGGCTCGCCTAACGCTTGTCATGTTAAATGGGGGTCGGGTCAGCTCGCCACGCGTTAGGAGTGTAGACTCAATTCAATGACCCGCCTTTTATAGGACGTAACCCGCGAGCTTGCGGTCTAGCCTGCATAAGAGATTTCTTTTTCAAAAATTAAGATTTTATTAGTTATAAAAAAAATTGTTTCTATTACTGAAAAATTATTATTTTTATATGTGTTTGAATTCATTTAATTAAGATAAAATTATAAATTCAAGTATGAGGGTTATTAGAAGGTTTGATTAAAAATAATTAATGTTTTGCTTTGCATCTACATTTTTCTTTATATGTATGTAAATGTATAAGAGTATCTTATCAAAGTTTTGGTACAAAATATTTTAATGAAGATGACTAATTTTTTAACTATGCTATTGAAATCTCTTTCTAATATTATTTTTTATTAACAAATTTTAAATATAAGATTTTACTTAAAACTAAATCCAGTGTCACTATTACTACTAATTCCTTTAGATGATTAAAATTAAACATTCATTTTTTTAGTACATTTTTTTTTTAAATAATGAGTGAATGGGGTATGATTTTTTTTTTACAAAAAATAATAATTAATTTTTTATTTATCTGGACCAACGGGCCAACCTACCTCGTTGTTGGCCCATGCGGGCTGCACGTTATGCATGGCGGGCCAAAGTGGGTTAACAGGCTAGATTAGTGAGTTCGTCCCGTACTTTTTAGTAATGGGTCGCGAGCTAGCCACATGGTCCACCCCACACTGCCAACCCTAATCATGTTATGCCAAAGATAATATAAATTATTATTATCACTTAAATCTGTTGTGATATTATTATCATCACTATTATGATGATCTCACACATGAGAGAAATTATTCTTGTTACTGGATATAGATCGTAGTAGTGTAAAAGTACATGTCTAGGAAAGGTGTGGCAAGAAAAGATTTGGTATTTAAGCGCGTCCATTTACTTGGTGTACTAGATCACATTCTACAATCGTTGTTCAGTAGAAACTGAGATGTCGCTTCATCATCATTATTATCATGATCTCTCACATGAGAGAAATTATTCTTATACTGGATATAGAGCATAGTAGTGTAAAAGTACATGTCTAGGAATGTTCTGGAAAGGAAATACTTGGTATTTAAGCGCGTCAGTTGGTGACCCACCTCTCTTTCCTGGAACTTACCTGGTGTACTAGTTCACGGTCTACAATCATTGTTCTAGTAAACATATTCATAGTGTATAATTCAATTTTAAATCTTTGGAAAAAGAAAAAAGAGGAGATACATTCAACAAAGATCAAACACTTTGACAAATTTTCCATAACTCATGTGTCAAGAATGAAAAATGATTATGTCCCATCGTTGCTCGACAGTAAAAGGCAATACAACACCAACTTTTATACTATACAGGATCATAGAAGTGTTGGGCGACGAAGCTTATCGGCTGGAAACTCTAGACGGTGGAAACATCTCACGAATGTGGAATGCGGCAAGCCTCAAGTTCTATTACAGTTAAGAAATTTATTTCTAATGTGTTTTCAGACATTTTAACGGTTCCTTGTTTCATTTGGTTACACTCTTTTTCCCTTATAGGGGGTCTTTTAATGAGGTCGCCCTTGAATAAATGTTTTTCGGAAAATCTACTATATACATCGTTTAGTCGAACCCTAAGGTCAGACTAACTCGTTGACATCGTCTTCAACATATCGTTTTAGCAGAACCTTAAGGGAATGGCTAATATGGTAATGTATCTACTATACATATCGTTTAGCCAAACCCTAAGGTCGGACTAACTCGGTCATGTTGTCTTCAATATATCGTTTTAGCGGAACCTTAAGGGTCGGGCTAATCCAATAATGTATCTACTATACAATTAAACCTCTTCGCCTCGTCTTGGTTAGCTTGAGGTTGTGGGCTATGTACTAGTTGGACGTGCTCGGGGCCTAACCCGAGCACTTAAGCATACTACTCTGGCTTGCCTAGTCTAAAAAGGCAAATATTTAACTCGGTCTAAACAATAGCAAGCCCAATGATTTATTGAGAAGTTGGTCCAAATGGCTAGCAAAATATATTAAAACAACTAAATAAAAAACCAAATTTGTTAGGCACATATATTTACTCTAATTTCGATGAAAATAAACCGTCAGAGATAATGCTCTGCCAACACCCCTAAAATAAATGGGATATATTAACAAAATATCTTTACGGTTGTTACCTCCTAAACGGAGGATCTACGAGCACTATTAAAGGGTCTTGAGACCCTGAACAAAGGGAAGGGTCATTCCATACACTACTCGCTATACTCATAATTATATGCTTTCACTGACTTGATCGTTGTAGTCTTGTTAATAGGTGGAGCTCCCCTCTCCGGATTTCAAGCATCTCAAAACAGCAATAGCAAAAAACAAAGTTGGCTTAGAATCCACCACCAAGACCCGATCCAGATCAGTTGGCGAGAACAGGTTTCAAATTAGTATGTGGTGCCTTGTCATGCACGAAATGAATTAAATTTATGAAAGATGAATTCATTTTTAATATGAAATAGTTGAAATATATATTAGGTGAACTAAAAAGAAATTGTATAAAAGAAAAATGAAAGAAAAAGTCATTAAACTAACTGAGATAAAATAAAAAAAACCTCTAAACATTAAATACTAGAGATGACAAAGTGGTTCGAGCCCATCAGACCAACCTGCTAGCCCGTTCTTCTTTATTTTTTGTCACTTTTAAAGAGAAATCTCATGCGTTTGAAATTAAAATTGGTGGTGGTCAATGTTTTATATAAAACTTTATTTACATTAATTTTTTATACACCATTTGATTTATTAAAATATTGTTGATATTTACTTTATTTTGTTAGACATTAAACCTTCTTTGTTTAAAATATTAATGTTTGATTCAATTTCATTGCTCTTCCTTACATCTTTATTGTCCAAAATGTGATATCAATTACTACAACCATATAAATAGATCCAAAGCAAAAAAATTACAAAGAAAGACAAAATTTGAAATATTTCTTAAAAAGTGGGGGGTCAGCCCAATAACCCACCCTACATGGGACAGATTAACAATTTCAGCCCGTATAACCTTGATGGACCAACCTGCCTTATACTGTTTTCGGAAGATCAATGGTAAGTCAGTTTAAAATGGATTAGGCTAATCGTTTTGTCACCCTTATTAATTATCCATTAGAATGTGTGTATAAAATTTAAAGTAATTGAAAAATATAAACTTAAATATATACAACACACATATATAAATATAAATATGTAAAAAAAGATTAAAAAAAATATTTTAAAAAAATATTGTTTCTACACATAAGAATAAATCATTAAAATAATATATATATATATATATATAATATTTATGTGACACAAATTGTGTGATTTTAAATTTGTTTTATTATGTACTTTTTACGCTTATTAATTTTTTGAAAAAAAAATTCATTAATGACATTGTTAAATTAAGCAAACCAAATTATTATAATTAATAAATATAATAAATAATAATATGTTGTTTACCCACTGCACATATGTTCGTTTCGTCCTCATTTCTATGATCAAGGTGACAATGTGGGCTAGCTCATTTTGCGTTTGGTCCGTAAAATGCGAATCAGATTGGCATGCCCCGCGTAAGGAGTGTAGACTCATTTCACTGAGTCTTTGCGGACCAGTTCACATAAGGATTTTTTTTTTAAAATTTATTAGTCATAAAAAACCTATTTTTGTTGCTGAAAAATTAAAATTTTATCACTGTTTCAATACATTCAATTAAGATAAAAATATGAATTCAAGTATGAGTGTTGTTAGAAGGCTTAAATTAAAAATAATTAAAGTTATGTTTTGCATCTAATTTTCCTATACATGTATCTAAATGTATTAGAGTATCTTAACAAAGTTTTGCT
>Ga0123341_1005139_pt1 | contig 11620 bp, 10 predicted proteins | sample Turbeapinknodule_FD_89959 | JGI IMG/M metagenome (GOLD analysis project Ga0123341, IMG submission 89959) | Root nodule microbial communities of legume samples collected from Mexico - Turtle bean Mexico pink nodule | ecosystem: Host-associated > Plants > Roots > Nodule | place: Mexico: Nepantla... | reverse complement strand
CTGTTCTTATTTATTTTAATTTTAAAATATAATTAAAAATAAATAAAAATACGGAATATATTCAAAATAAAATATCCTATTTTATATTATTCATTATAAAAAATGGATAGAATAAAGATAAAAAATTGAAATATTTAACATAATAAATAAGAATCTTTAGAAAAAGAAAAATATGTTTGAGAAAAGTAAAAAAAATAAAAATCTATGAGAAGAGGGAAAAAAATTGTTTCATTTATCCTGTGCTAGAGCAGCAGATGACGTGGAAGTGGGTGATAACTTGGGGGACGAAAACCCAAGTGTCTCATGCGCACGGAACCTTCAGGAATCAAGATCAGATCAAAATAATAAAAGGAAAAAGAAAAAGAAAATCTTCAAATCATTATTTTCTTTCTTTCTGAACTAAAGAAGCTGAACAAAAGCGATTACTGGATTAGATTCGAACCACCACCAACAACATCAACACAGATCCATTTTCCTTCACCTTCAGGGAAAACCCTCCTTTCCCGAGAAAGCTGTGCATGGTTGTGTCACGCAGAACGAATTGATCGATCATTGCAATTGCGCGTGAGATGTACAACCCGGCGGCGGCGAGTAGGAGCGTCCTGGCGTCGCGGACGAGTTCGCGGTCGGTGACGGAGACGGTGAACGGTTCGCACAAGTTCGTGATCAAGGGTTACTCTCTTGCCAAGGGAATAGGCGTCGGAAAACACATCGCGAGCGAAACTTTCACCGTCGGAGGCTACCAGTGGGCGATTTACTTCTATCCCGACGGCAAGAATCCTGAAGACAACTCCGCCTATGTCTCCGTCTTCATCGCCCTCGCTTCCGAAGGAACTGACGTTCGCGCGCTCTTCGAACTCACCTTGCTCGACCAGAGCGGCAACGGCAAGCACAAGGTGCACAGCCACTTCGATCGCTCGCTCGAGAGTGGGCCCTACACTCTCAAATATCGAGGCAGCATGTGGTTAGTGTCGCCTTTTTCTTGCTCTGTTTGGTTGTGGATTTGTGCTTTAAGTTAAATTGAACTGCAATGTTTGGTCGGGATCGTGAAATTGAGAGTTATATGATACATTCTTGTGTGTAGTTGTATGGATTGTTACTCTCTTTGGTTGTTTCGTATTCAATTATAGCCTTGCTTGTCTCTGAGTGAGAACTGGGTATAGTTTTTGTGCGTGAGGAAATAAAGCAAAAGAAACACCAGAAATTAGTGCGAGAATTCCCTTCCCTAAGAGTGTGAGTAAGTTGCCAGCCCTGTATCAATTCGATTGATTTGGCTCACACTTGCAATCGTTGATTAGCGTATCAATGGTTAAAAATAGTGATTAATCAAAGATATAGTTGACAAAATCTGAAATTAATTATAATCTCAATGGTTGATTTTCTAATTAATGGTTATCATTGTATCATTCTCCTCACTTTAGAGGATCAAATCCCAATTTGATAGGTCTTGGATAGTTTTAATTATGCCTGCATACTGGTGCAAATGGCTTGGATGTTTTATGAATGATATGACATAGGCGGAGTTGGAAAAGGCAGCGACCTTCTGTACCCGAACTCTCAAACAGCTTGAAGACCTTTATTACTTCCCATGAGCTCTGCGAATGTAGTATCATAATGTCCAATATAGCCAGCAAGGTTTTAAACCCAATGGCTCCATACTATCCCGGACAATACTACCAAAGCCAGCATGTCATTGGGAGATTCCAACATGCTGCCATGAACATTTAGTGCTTTCCAAAGTTGGATGAATCCAGATATATGTTCTTCCTTCATGACTTCTCCTTTAAACAATAAAGGGTAAAATATGTTTTCGTTTGGTCTTTCAAAATTTTGTTTTAGTTCCTGCACAAATTTAACTCTCTAGGTTTTACCTAGAGTGATATGGCTTTAGTCCCTCTTTAGGAACTAAAACATAGAGATTAAAAACTTAATAATGATTTTAATGCTATTAGTATATGGTTAGGATATTCTAACATGCTAATAAGATCCTTGTGGTTTTTGTAATATGCTTAGATGTCAAGCTGATTTATTAGCTATTTTATCCATTTTTGTGATGTGCGTTATGGAGTGATCAATGATGCACTGATTGTGTGTATTAGGGGTTATAAAAGATTTTTTAAACGGGCTCAACTCGAGGCGTCAACTTTCCTGAAGGACGACTGCCTGAAGATAAACTGCACTGTTGGTGTTGTGGTGTCATCCATTGATTGTTCTAAATTAAACACAATACAGGTTCCTGAATCTGATATTGGGTCACATTTCGGAATGCTGTTAGAGAATGAGGAGGGATCAGATGTTACTTTCTCTGTAGGTGGAGAAAGGTTTCATGCTCATAAACTTGTTTTGGCTGCTAGGTCAACTGCATTTGAAACTGAATTTTTCAATGGGATGGAGGAGGATGAACAGGATATAGTTGTTACTGACATGGAACCTAAGGTTTTCAAGGTAGGTCATTTATTACAGTGCCCAATTTTATCTATCCTTTCCCCGTTATTTTTTGTTCCATGCAACATGCATGCTAATTAATTCAGTTTCACTGTGGCATATCATTCGCTTGGTTGTTTAATGTTTCTTGTGTCCTATTGTTGAGCAGGCTTTACTTCATTTTATTTATAGAGACACTCTTATAGATGATGAAGAGCTTTTTGTGTCACGTTCATCGTTCTTGCCTTCAGTATCTGAATCATTTGCAGCAAAGTTGTTAGCTGCCGCGGAAAAGTATGACTTGCCTAGACTTAAGCTGATGTGTGAATCTGTACTTTGTAAAGACATTTCTATAGATTCTGTAGCCTATATTCTGGCTCTTGCTGATCGCTATCGTGCTACAGAATTGAAGTCTGTCTGTCTACAGTTCTCTGCTGAAAACCTAGTTGGTAAGATTTCCTGCTTGACATAACTCTTCCACTCAAGTCTAAACCTGAATTCATAGTCAGCCACTTTTTAGCTTGTAATAGATGCTCTTGTTTTGGTGTCTGCACTATTCTTTACTTCACGAAACCTCTGGATCATACATGTTACATATAAACCAAACCAACTCATTTGTTCTTGTATTGATGAAAGTTTTTCACCACTGGCTAATTGGTTGTATGAAAATAAACTTTAATTCTCAGTATTACAAATGTGTGAAGCAGCACACTTTACTTGAATCTTGATTAAGTCTCTTTCATAAGTAAGAATTGGCTACATTGTCTTCAAATAATGACTATCTATCTTCCTAAAATGTAAATACTTTTATTTTATAGTGTAAAGATGGAAAGAGTACAAAATGACACAGCCTCACCTTTTCCACTTATCCTACATCTTATGCTATTTATGTTACTTGCAAAATTTATGGTCTAATTGGTGGTATTTATATATGATGGCCAACTATGATTGAATATTATATAGATCTCCTGAGGCAAGTTTTATGTTCCTTTTGAAGGATGTTATGGGGTTGTTGATACCCTGTAGCGTTGGTTTGTAGTTTGTTGGGCTTGTCCTCCTTAGTTCCCAAAAAAATTTAGATTGAATTTTTTGTCTTGTTCTTGTGAGAAGTATACTTTTCTTGAGCAGTAAGTTCTTTACATTGTTCAGTGATTGTATTATTCCCATATTTTTTTTAGCTGAATCAATCAACAGACATGATTTGACCATTTGCTAGCAAAAAATCATGTATGTCTTCGACTTCCTACTTCTCAATGCTCTGCCTTGGGATGTTTCTGTTGAAAAGGCTATTTATAGATTTCTTCATTGTTCTTAACTACACGCATTTTATTCTGAATTCAATTGATGGCCACTCAGCAGTATTGTTGTCAATCTAATAAAGATGTATCATTCGTAAAATGGGTCCAAGAAAGTGGTTGACTTAGACACTCCAGTTGTATTTGCTCTGTAGTCTATAGTTACTAGGACTTCTCAAGTTTGTAGTGTATGTATATCAATTTGTGTTCTGTACATTTTGCTAATAAAATATTTCATCCTGTGTACGGTTCTGTTTGTCTTCTAGGATTTTCATTTTCAATAACAGCCTAAACATAATGAAATGATCTTAAGCCAAAACGTCAGATGTATAACTGTATCACATATTAATTTCTGTCTTGCAGCTGTGATGCAATCTGATGGTTTTGAATATCTTAAGGAAAATTGTCCATTACTGCAATCGGAACTGCTAAAGACTGTGGCAGGATGTGAGGAGGAATTTAGTGGAGAAGGAAAATGTCGAAGTGTCTGGGCCCAGTTTTCTGATGGTGGTGACACGAATGACAGGAGTGTAAGACAACAAACCTGGGAAAATGGAGTTGACAGAAGTCAAAGTTTATGGGTTCACCTTTCTGATGGTGTTAACAACAATGACAGGAGTCCTGGGCAAGAACCTTGACAAGGTAAGCTACCATCGTTTGTCAGTTAGGCTTAAATGCCAGTTTACTGCAGGGATAATACTAACCTATTGTGCGGGCTGGCAAAGGGGTAGAGGAATGCAAAACATTGTAAAGAAAGGATTCTGAGATACTGCCACCATTGTAATGTCTTATAATACTACTTTTTTTCCTTTGATAAATTTGATTACAAGGATGTAGTGGTAGCAATAAGTAATAACATTGACCGTTGTAATGAAGTTTGTTGGGAACATTTTCTTTAAGAACTGGTCTTGCTTTACTTGGTGGTGTTTGTATTTTATGAAGAAATTATTGGTGAGCAATTAGCAGTATTTTCTGGTCTTGTCTTGTTTCTTCCAAGTCCTATTGAATTCAAAAATATTGAGAACCATAAATCATTCATGCAGGGATGTAGAAGACCAGCCTGTGCAGGGATTTGACTGCATGAAGCATTGTTTTTCTTTTCAATTTTTTTAAGGGGGTTGGTTGAGAATAGCGGATTTGTCTTGTAACGTTAGTGATGTATCTTCTAACATCAATGAATGGTAGCAAGTTAACAAAATGAGATGAAGTGAGAAAACAATATCTAGTTTACCTTGTTTCTAGATCTTTTCTGAGTTTGGTGAACTCGGGACAATTCATGCATGATTGCTGTATCTTTTACACAGTTGGAATCTTCATCCTTCTGAATTGTCAAGCGTAGATCAAATTAGACTGGTTAACTATTTTACCAGGAATGGTAGGTATCCGATGATTTTTATCCAGCATTTAAATTGTAATTGTATATATAGCCTTAGTTATTTGTTAACTACATGATTAAGGTCTTATTTGTATATATTTTAAAAATTAATTGTAATTTATGTTAATGAAGTATTAGATAGGATTTTGTAAATAATATTTATATAATGAAAATTTTCAATTTTATAGGAGTTTTATGATGAATTTATTTAATTAAAAGCTATTAAATGGTGGAATAGGAGAATTAATACAGTTTAGTTTAGCCTCTTGTTTATATATAGGAAATATATAATGTGAAGAAAAAATTGTAGTTGAATAATTTAAATAGATAGTTAAGATTAACTTTTGTCACTTTTTACCCTCTGATGACTAAGGTATATTTTACCTACTTAGTATATCACATACCAAGTTTAATTTGTGGATGATGTCAATTGATTCGCATTCCAATATTGAGTTGGGACTAGGTATTTCCTGAAAAGAGGATTTGTGATGAACATATAATGTTTCATCTAAAAGGTAACTATTGCATTGATTTATACAGTACATTATGTAGCAATAAGTATTATCTAGAAAAACATCTCATTGTTATGATTTTGGATTTACATTTTGAAAGACTTTTTCTGTCAATTCAGTAATCCATAAGTTGTGTCTGGATCATATAATCCATAAGAGTGATTAGGTAACATGTTGACGACTTTCGGATTATCTTATCAACTCTGCATAATCCCACTGTACATAATCGAAACATAACACTGTGGATTCATAATTTGCCTTCAAACAATATCTATTTTAGTTGAATGAGAATAAAAATAAATAGTGTACTAATACAAATAAATTAACAAAATAAGAATATTTTTTATAATAAGAATAAAAGAATAATTTAATAATAAACATAATGAATAATTGTGATAACTGCATCAGTCATAAATAAATTCGATAATAGAAATGATAATACAAGCAACGATAATAATAATAATAATAAAATTAAACACTAAAGATGTAGAGTTTAAAAGATTCTTTATTACATTAAAACTTAAACAAAATCTTTCAAATGTAGATGAGATTTTATTGTAAAACCTTGCATTGTAGATTTGCAAAAATAAAATTATTTAGGTGGAGATGTATTATAAACCACCTATTTGGATATTTTTCATTTCATAACCATTTTATAATACTAATATAGAAAATAAAAGGTTTACTTTGAAAAATTGGTTTGGTTTGACTTTCTTTTTGTCATAACTCATCAATCAATTGGATATCTTTATCTTTATATATAATAAGAATTGATGAAGCACAAACAATAACCTTTATATACACGTGTTACACTCACTTTTTTGAAAAAAATAAATAAAAAAAAAATTTATTCAAAAAAGAAAATGGACATGTGCTTCAGCACCTCCACCAATCAACACATCATACCTACACGAACCAAAACGTGTCACCTAGTACTTTTTAAAACACATTTTTCTTTTTCATTCCGTTTTTCCTACGTGATCACTCTCTTTTCTCTTAAACTCCATTCACAATCCTTTATCTCAATCTCCTGTTCTCTCTTCTCTCCTTTTTCTTTACTCATTTTCACCATTTCGGCAACTGCAGAGATGTCGTATTGGAAAATATTTTTGCGACTCTGCCCGACTGTTTTTCACTATATATATGGTGTTGTATAGAGCCAATCTTTCATTTTTGTTCGATTTTTGAATTTTGAAATGGAAAACGCGATACCCATTCATTCATTTCTTATCTCTTCTTTTTCAAAGGTCAGGTGATTATTTTATCATTTTCTTTCATTTTTTTGGTACATCCATATCATACATGTTCAAATTGTTTACCAAAATATTTTCTCCATTTTTTTTGTTAATGTGTTTGTTACTTTCTTCGCATTTTTTAGGGTTTTCCGATCAAATTTGCGAACTTTGATCTTCTCTGTCAATCTTCTTCATCGCATTTCTTTTCTAAAGTGTTTTGAAAATTTCTAGTTTTTCTGTTTGGTGAACCTTTGTTTCTTTTCATTGTTTTTTGCTTTTATGTTTTTTTACTATTCTCTTCGTCTCTTTTACCATTAGTTTTTTTGTTTGTTTTTGGTTCTGCGTTTGTTACTTTTTTTCGCATTTTTCAGGGTTTTCTATTGCGAACTTTGTTTGATCTGTTGTGCCGATCAAAGTTGTTTTATATTTTTTTTCATTTTAGATTATATTAACCAAAATGTAACATGTTTTTTTCTTTTAAAAAGGATCATGCTTTTGTTGATCGTGCTTTTGCCATAGAGTTTGCCTATGAACTTGGTCCAAATTGGTTCTTGGTGGTCATAAACATGTTGGTAAGTATAATATGGATTTGTGCATTTCTAAGATCAATGGAGGATGATCTGAATTCCGTGAATTTTATGGCCTTTAAAGTGATCATTTTGTATATTTTTATTATATAAGAAACAACTGTTTTAATATTACTTTGTTTAAGGGAAAATTGATTTCTTCATCCATAAACAAATTTTATGATTTGTCCTCTCATTCACGGTTCGTATGTTCATTTCACTATCATATATCTGTCATTCAAGCCATCTGGTAATTTTTTATTACAATTTTTACATTATTTAAATTTAAATTTTTTGGATAATTTCTTAACTTTAATTTTTTACTTTATATTACTTTATTACTTTATTTATACACGTTTTTTTGTGTGTTTAGGATCTTCCTCTTTCTTTTTCCAATTACCTTAAAAAAGCAAGTTAAAGTATACTGTTATTCATGGACATAAGAGGCAAGTGCTAAATTCGGCCACGTCTGAAAGCATCTGTTAAATTTGATTGTAGATGGATAGAATTTTGTAAGATCCATACACTTCGTGAATGTGACAAATTAATCTTCGAGGCTAAAAGTGGGATGACCCCAATTGATATGAGGGTTTCGTTAATGCTGTGAACCGTGAACAATTTGTTTTTTGTTAATTTAATTTCGCAAATATGTTTTTGTGAAGGACAATGTTACTTTTATACATAAGTATTTAATTATTGAACAATGTTCTGCTTAATTTAATATTACAAGTTTTGTTTTGTTTCTTTAAATGTTATGTGTTTGATTTTTTTTTTCAAGTTTATTTAATTTAAGCATATTAGCAATATATAAATTTGAATTCATTTTTAACACTGTTTGAATAATGTAAAGTTGGAATATTGTCTAATTTATTTATAACATAGATATCCAACCTAAGTATACCGCATAGAATGAGAAAAATGCACAATAGATCATTAAAATGATAGTTTATCCTTAATTTATAATGCATTATAAAATAATCATAATGAGAACAGTGTCCATTGAATAATGTTAGTTGTAACCTCATGTGTTCAGAGCAGTCAACTAAGTGGCAAAGCTGCCAATACAATGAAGTTGACTTAACCAGATAAAAAGATGTGCAGTGAGTGAACTTGCCCGAATGGTGTTCTAATTTTTCTTAGAATTGGAAAATCCAATTTTTATATGTTATGATTGTTTATGCGTATTTTATAATGCAATATTGTATAAAGTTGATAAAGTCATTTTGTATGCAACAATTGTATAATGCAACCTGATGTGTTGCATGAAGTCAATCAAGTGCCAAAGTTTCCAATCCAATAAAATTTTTGGAGGTACAGAAAAACATCTGATTGGTCTTGCTTGAATGGTGTTTAAATTGGGTTGCCAAATGGAAAGTGGAATGTGGAAACTATCACAAAAAAGGCTTGAATTTGAACTGCATTTATCCTTAATTTATAATGCATTGTAAAATAAATCATAATAAGAAAAGTTTACACTGAACATGTTAGTTGCAACCTCATGTGTTCAGAGCATTCAACCAAGTGGCAAAGCTGCCAATACAATGAAGTTGACTTCACAGATAAAAAGCTCTGCAGTGAACTTGGCCAAATGGTGTTCCAATTTGTCTCAGAATTGTAAAGTTCATTTTGAATATTTTATGATCACTCTCTTTACATACTTTATAATGAAATATTGTATAAAGTTGATAAAGATATTCCAACACTTAAAGAACTATGTGCAGATCTCCTTTTGTATATAGCACAATTGTTTTAGGCAAACATATTTATTTGTGATGTCAACAAAGTGACAAACTGTGAAGTTCTGTGAGCTAGAGAAAAAGTTGTTCCTTGACAAGTCCCTTTTGTCTCGCACAACTCTATAATGCAACTTGATATGTTGCATGAAGCCAAACAAGTGCCAAAGTTGCAATTGCAATGAATTTTTAAGGTACAAAAAAACCTCTAGCTTGGCATTGCCCGAACAATGTTTAAATTGGGTTGCCAAATCGAAAGTGGGATGTTGGAGATAATACATAATATTATGTATAGAGATAGATAGAAGATAAATATGATTTAATATGGTTTATGGTTTATGTGAACAGTGCACATTGAACAATGATTGCTGCAATAGTGTATAAAGTTGAAGAACCCATCCCAAAAGTGTAACAATTATTTGCAGATTTCATTTTCTATATAGCCAAGCTTTTGTAGGCAACATTGATGTATTTCTGAGTTGAAGCAAGTGCCAAATATGCAATACAATGTAGTTTTGTGGGCTATAATAAAAGTTATTCACGGGACTTGCCCCAACGGTGTTAAAATTGGGCTGACACATGCAAAGTTGAATCCTAAAAGGCATAAGAAGAAGTGCATTTTGAAGCTCTGTTGTACAGCTACAATGTGAATTAATAAATATAAATATAATAAATAAATAAATTAATTAAAATGGTGCATCGTTTTTTTGCCATCCCACTATTCAAATGAACTTCTGTTATAGTGTTGTGTCACTAAAACTGTTTGGTCCATTTGCTGGAATACACTATGCCTCAATTGAAATTATATCAAACAATCCATTTCTTAAATTACGTCAATTCAACAAAGAATACATGGAATGTACTTGTCAGAGTGTTACGACTATGGTGTCTGCAAGATTTCACGAAACAGAAAATCACATTTTCACTAGAGATGGTGCTACGGGATGAACAAGTAAGTTTTTCATAAAACTCTGAGTTCTGACATACATATATTTTACATGTGTTGCGTTTAAACATTCTTTGGTTTTGAATTTTTGTAGGGAGTCCGTATACATGCATCCGTGAGGAGGACTCTTATATATAAGTTCTAGAGTCAGATATGTGAAGGTTGTGTGTATTCCATACAATCGTTTAGTGTTGCATCCAACTTAGGGTCTTACATAACAACAACACATCAATATAAGATGAACTTTCAATATGGGATGAAGGTATCTTTAATGGCTAATGAAGTGGTACCACAAAGTACCCCCACAGTACACACCTCTTTCCGTGATTTTTGCTCTTGGCTTTGACACGGACTATTTAGTTGGTTAGTTAAATTATATGTTGTTTTTAGGTACCTTTTCAATACAACATTACTATTATTAACTTTAGTAATATTTTATGTAGATATAATTGGAGTTCTTACTGGAGTTGGAATAGAACACGAGTTGCGAAAAGAAGGAAGAATTTACAAAATGAATGTCATATCCATAGATTGTGATGGGTAATTTTCTAACTTCATTCCACCATTCTTTCCTTTTTTTTAAACTGTCGTTGTAATAGAGTTATTTTTAAGAGTAGTTTTAGGATTCAATGCGGGCTCTTCGGGAATTATGTAGATCAATTAAATGACTTCCTCTCAATTGGGGAAGTAGATAATGTAGTTATAGCTATCCAATTTGTCAAAGTCTAGTTGTTCAAGAGGTATCATTTTGGATAAATCAAAGTATCTTATTTCTATTTTTGATAATTAGGTTCAAATTATAATTTTCTTACATGTTAATTTTTTTATCATATAAAGAATATCTATATTCAAAATTGTATTGATTACACAAAAGTGGAATATAATCTACTAACTAAAGAAGCCTTATTGTTGAAAAAGAGGTACTTTACAAATATCATTATTTGTTGTGTTGAAAATATGTTTTGCATGTATTCTAACGTAGTTTTAATGTTGATCTTGCAGGGGATTCAAACGTCGAAGGATTCGCCTCGTCAAACTCTATCTTCCACCTCCGCAACCGTGACAAGTGCAAAAACGCTCCAAGAACTCCACAAGAACTCCAAGCAAACCTGCGAAACAAACCAAACGGCGCCTCTAGCGGCCGGTGGCACTCCGACGCTCAAATCAGCCTTACAAAACCACCAAAGAACTAAGAACTGACTCTCTGCGAGACTCGTGTGCACTTTGTGATTCTCTCTCTTTTCTCTCTCTGTGTGTAAACTGGTAACTTGCAAGAATGAATCTTACCTCCTTTTGCATGAGCGCGGAATGCCCTTTATATACTCTGGCCGAACCTCTCTTCAGATGATGACACGTGGAGACATGTGACTCACATCTCACCTTACACGTGGCACCATCTGAGGGTCAAAGTGCACCTCTGTTGCGCGCCTAAGTTATCCGTGCATGAAGTAACTTAGCGCGTTTCTTCAACTAGGTGGCTCGTGCAACCTCAGTGTGAATACCAAGTGTGGCTTGGCTAAGCGCACGCACCAGG
>Ga0123341_1005137_pt1 | contig 11623 bp, 5 predicted proteins | sample Turbeapinknodule_FD_89959 | JGI IMG/M metagenome (GOLD analysis project Ga0123341, IMG submission 89959) | Root nodule microbial communities of legume samples collected from Mexico - Turtle bean Mexico pink nodule | ecosystem: Host-associated > Plants > Roots > Nodule | place: Mexico: Nepantla... | reverse complement strand
TAATAATGTATTCTTGTATTTAATACCTACAAAACACAATAAAACACAATTGAGTCAACATATTCTACATATTTTCACTTGAGTGATGTATAAAATTATATTGTATGGAATCATTTGAGATGACATATGTGTAGAATATGTTGACTCAATTGTGTTTTATTGTGTTTTTGTAGGTATTAAATACAAGAATACATTATTAACAAATATAATATCATTACACTAAGATATTATCAAAATAATTGTTTATACATTCTCACTCAAGTTTCCAAACAATAAGTTGAACAAAAAGAATCATTGTTTGAGCAATAGATCAACGCTGAAGTGATGTGTAAAAACACAAAATTTGTAAATGATTAAAAACATTTTTCCAAATCGATATTTCTTATTATAATTACTCCAACAAGTTTACTTGTATAACACATAATTTGCCTAACATACCCATTATACCCCCATTTTGACTCTTCTAAATAAATATCAAATTAAAAATCAATGTAAACTAACCTAAATTAAAAAACAATTTTTTCACACCAAAGACATTAAACACATATCCAACAATAGTTCCATTCCCAATCAAACAACAAGATAGTTTTCTCATTTAAAAGTTACTTCCAAATAATGACTAAAAAATGGGTAGGATTGCACCAAAGATTTAAGAGACTTAAAAGACATAACCGATCAAATTAAAACTCTTAACAAATGGTCATCTAATTCAAAGAATAACTTTTCTCAATTAACAAAATCAATAAAATTATTGATCACTAACGTAATAGGTTAAAAGAGATTTTTTTAAAAGAAATACTATAATAAAAAAATTACTCTAAATTCAATTATAATGAAGTAGAATTGATGCTAGGATTTATTTATAAATTAAGTGAAAAAAAATAAAAATTTAAATAGAAGTAGAGAGGGTCCAAGAGATAAAGAAATACACAAGAAACAATAAAAAAATGAACTTTAGGATCTTAATTTATATATGTGTGTGAGAGAGAGATAAAATGCTAAAAAATCATATTGAAAAGAAAATTTATTTGTTGTATAAACTTAAAAAAATATCACTATAGTTTAATATTATGTTTTTGTTAGGGCATATTGGTCACGAAAGTTATTATATGTAATCTTTATTTTTCACTTTACTTTATTATTTTTAAGACTTTCTTGTAGAAAAAGAATGCTATAAAACACATACTTTAATTTATTTTTAAAACTCAAAATGATATAATTTTGAAATTGGATTTGTGTTAATATATCCTAGTAGGAAAGTGGCATAAGATACATATCTTAAATTAGTATAATCCCTGGGACATGTCCTTAATTAAGGTAAGTGTGAATCAAAGATGGTATTTAAGTCCATACGGCACCGTCCTATAAGTCATTAGTGAAGAATTTGGGAGAGTATTGAAATGTGTGCTAGGTTGAAGTTTAAGAAATTATTGGGTGTAGGTGCAGTAACGAGGTTGGGGTTTAAATGCACTTAATTGTGCTTCGTTAGCGTCACGCTGGGAACCACAAACCCTGACTGTGATGGGGTGCAAGAACAGTACCCAAGTGTCGGCAAGATAGGGATAAAATACAAAATATACTATGTACTAAATACAAGTAAAATCAAATTAATACTATTTTACTTTTTTATGAGAAAAACGTGGAAGGAATATATATAATCATGAATTAATAAAAAAATAAATAACATGAGATTTAACATGATTCGTTAATTACATCTTAGATGCAACTAGTCTAGTACAATGATCTCTTTAAATAAAAATTATAAAGAGAACATAATGATTAAGTTCATCCACTAAACCTAATGTTTACTCAGCCCAACCCAGTTAATTCTAGTTTCATACCCGACATTTACATTTCTACTAAATCAAATAGACAACCTTATTTTCACTATGCTCTTCATCCTCTACCATCTTCAAAACCAAACATAAGCTCAGATCAATCTGTTTTCAAGTTTGTGTGCTTTTTCTGTAGTTGTTGGAATCCGCTGGAGGCAACCATTTATATTTTGCCCCTAATAATACACTTGTGGTCGTGTTTCAAGTTTTCATGTTAAGTTTAGTTTGTTCCTTTTGCAGTGGTGGATTTCGTCATTTCTCATGATCAGAAAGTCCTAAAATTCACAAATATACTTTATTTTTTTAGTGAAATGATGTTTTCAATTAAGCGCCATTTAATTTTTTTTTCCACCTTTGGCAGAAAATAAAGAACTGGGTCAGTGATTTGGAGCTGGTAAATATTTGTTTTCAGCAGAGGGGGCTAGTTGGACAGCACATAGAAACTCAACCTGTTCACTACTTCTCCCTCCCTCGAGCTGGATCAATCATTTAGGGCAAGCTGAACACATTTTTGTGGCAATTAAATGCGATGATTTGTTGAATTTTAGCACTTCGAATTCAAGTTTTTGTAGAAGAGTACATTACACTACTAAATTTGTGCGTACAGAAAAGATGAGTTGAGGAAGGATCTGGTGTTGTGTCAATATCAGCCATATAGAATAGCATGCATATCATGAGTGTGGTTGGAAATTAGTGTAGGCTTGAAATGCAGAGTTCATTTTCAGTACAGAGTGAGTGGCAGTGAGCATAGATAGAATTTGAAATGGATTCGGATTTCATCCTTTCCCTTTCTCTTCATGCACCGAACAACACACAGACCCCACTTGAAATAACTTCATTGGCATGGTTGGCTCTTGAAGAAGCACTAATACTACAACAACAAAATAATTGATGGTCCTAATTACTTACAGAGCAACAGGATATTCGTTGTAGCATGGTGAATGCTTTCTATGAGGATGTGGACTTCTAGACATGAACTTGCCACACATGTTAACTCTTGTTTACAACTTATCTTCAAATGGGTGGATAATAAGAAAGCTTTTTGTGATACAAAATAGATGCAGCATCAAATACAGAACCAATAGGTTGAAACACTAAAAAGTATCAGAAGCAATTCACCACTTAATAAATTAAAAATTATATATATTATTATATTCTTATAATGAATTACCAATTGAATGTTCTTCCTGATTCATGGTGTCAAAACGTCTTTTCTAAATAAAGAAAGATAGTTTTAGATAAATCATTTACTGATTTTTATTTGGTACGAAATACTGTATTGTTCGAACAGATGAATGTTACATCCAAATGATGACTAAATCTCTGTAATATCGTACCTGCTACCTAATACTGTATTTGCAGAGAAAATAAGATCCGTATATTACCCGACCTGCTAATTAAGATGATTAAAGTTGAAAGTATAAGGGATTGTCCTGAATGTGAAAAGGAGTGAAGGGTTCCATACATTTTGTGGTTCATTATACTAATGAGTTAAAGAAAATATAAATAATAAAATTAAATTATAAATAGTTATTTAATTATTCATGTTTTTTTTACCAATAGCTTTAAATTAATTTATTCACTTCATTAAAAGAGGTTCATTTACGTTTTTTTTCCCTATAAGCATTTTTTTTGTTATCCTTAAACTCCACACTCTTAGGAGAGTAGCGTATATATAAATGATTGTTAGATATCGTTCTACTTTAATAAATTATTATAGGTTTGAGTTTTGATTTTTTATGTAGTTATGTTAAATATTTACAAGAAAATTTTACGGCTAGAATGATTTTTATGGATGAAGTATCCAAAGAAAGAGATTAAAGCGTTTGTATTAGTAAAAATTAAAATTCAAGCTTACTTCCTTTTTCTTTTATCAAAACAACTTTTTTTTCTTTGAACCAAACTTGACTATCCCATGATGTCTTGTGTTTTTTTGGGGAAAAAATACACGCGAAATCAACACATACTCATTAATCAACTGCAGAAAATAAACAACACATGATTTAGCGTGATTCGGTCGTCAACTGCAACCTACATCCACATGAACAATTATTAGGTTTTCATTATGTTCTGTTGCACCCCAATTACAATGATATCTTTAAATACAAATTATAAAGAAGATACAATGATTAAGCTCATTAACTGAACATGGTGTCTAGTTAGCCCAATTCAATTGGTGACTTCAGACCCAACAGTTTCACTGCAGGTTCTAAGGTAGGGCTCACATGACCTACATGCTGAGTATTTAATAATTTAAGCTTATCTTTACTTGAAAATAATCAATTCACCTCTTATCTTTTTTTTAATATATATATTTGGTGATCATTAATTGTAGGCCGAATATTTCACGAATAAATTAGAAATATATTTTCTACTCTGTATGAATTTATTTGAGATTCAATAAATGATAAAAAAAATATAATTATGAGTGTTAGATAAAGGTCATTTTCAATAAAACTGTTTACAAAGATTAAAGTTGAGTAACATTGCTTAACAAATTTCATCATCAAAGTAAATGACATGTTGTTATTTATATAAGCGTGATTGATTATAGACATCATTGTTTTAAGAGAATTATAGTTTGAAGAAGAGTAATTAATGCAAAAATATTTTAAAATTTATTAGTGCTGAATAAACTTTTTGTTAAACACCATTTTAACAACTTTAGCGTAGAAGTAAGTTTTTGTACAAAGCGTTTAATCTGTAAGATCCTCTGCTGTTGTATTGATTATTTTAGAAAGAAAAAACGGAAACAGTTTTGAAATGTTTCTTTTTGTTGCAGGTGTAACTTTTTTTATCATGATAATGAAGTGGGCGTGGGTTGCTTCGTATTTTGTTTTCTCACAGAAAGTGGGTTGGCTCAGCCTTTAACATTTGATTGGACTACACAGTAGGAGTGGAGAATCATTCATGGTACAACAAATTGGGCCATGTTATCTTTTCACAAACAAGAAAAAAAGGTTTGAAGTTTAGAAAGCCCAAATTTGTCAATATGTACTACAATCAACGTTCTGCGATTAATAACGTGTTGGAATAAGTTCCAGAGAAAGAAACCTTTCTTTACATATTATACCACATCTACCAGAAGTAAAAAGTTATAGTTTCTATGCTTTAATCTAAATGGACATAGCAAGTGGAAGTTAATTAGGATAGATTAACGAGTCTGATTTTGGTGAGGTTTATACCTGAATTATTGGGCATGTGTGTGGTTAGCGTGTTATGAGCGACAAGAAGAATGGATAAAACGACAAGAGATGCAAGCGTGGGAAAGATGTTATTATGTAAGCATTGGTATGCGGCTGAAGGCTGGTTATTTAGTCGCTAGCTTAGCAGTGTGAGTATGAAAGACAGCAGAAGGAATGCATGTTCTGAATCATTCCATCAGATTTACCGAACCCCAACCAGAGAAAAAGAAGAATGATTGCCAGGATCTTATTGTGATTGCATAATGATAGAGTAAAAAGATAATACCATAATGTTGAAGCCAGAGAGAGATTATGTTCTTTCTCTTTCCCACACTCAGACAGAAAGAGAGAGGCCGTTTTATATGTATTCTATGGTGGGACTACTCTGCTGACATATACTACAAAACCAATGCTACACCTCAAACCAAAAAACAAAACAAATAAAATCAAAGTTAGGAATTAAAAGCAGTTTACACATACATGCATGCAAGCATGTGTAAAATAAATGAATAAAGAACAAAAATCTACAGCTGTAAATGCATGTCCTTTAGTGGGAGATTTTCCCTCACATCTGGTGAAAATTGGTGGCCTTTTTCTGTTTATATATTCTACTTGTCTTATCTACTATCATGTATTTGGGGTTCTCAGTTCTCAGTCAGGGATGTAATTGTAATGTAATGTCTATGCTTTCTCCCTTGCAGTTGCAGCAATTATTATACAATCTTTGGTTTCTTGTTTTGACAGAGGCTCGTCGACCAAAGGAGAGGTGTTTCCCTTTTCGGGGCTCCTCCTTTTCTTGCCCCTCTGTATTTTTCTCATTTGTCCTTCTATGTTCCATCACTTCAACATGAAAAGTTCTTTTTAGCAATATATTTATTCCTACCTCCTTCTACCCTGTCATTCACTTTGTGCTCTTTGCTTCATCCTATCCTATATTATACTATCCGTCCTTTCATTTCTCAATTTCTCAATTTCTCTTTCTTCATCACCTCTCTTCACTCTGTGCTCTTTCCACACCACAATGACAGTTGATAATCACCATGTTATTTGTGGCCAAAGACTCACTCTTATTACCATTTCTCTCTGCTTTCTCATAATTTCAAGTTGGACCCAGCTGGGACTTGTTACTGAAGGTACATGTGTTAGAGGTTTTCCAAGCTTCCAAATGGACACCAATACCAACTGCAACTAACAATTCTCTTCTCTTTGTTCTAACAGGTAGAAAGACTCCCAAACAGAATGGATTTTATCAGGTAAAGCCAGCTTACTTTTAAAGAGGTTCTTCACTCCCTGCTAATTATTAACATGAGTGATTGTTTACTGATCACAAACCTTAACTTGATGAGAAATTATGGTGATTTGTGTAGACAGTGCATGATGAGAAAACAGTGGTGAGGGCACAGATAGGCTCAAGGCCACCAAGATGCGAGAGAAGGTGCAGGTCTTGTGGACACTGTGAGGCCATTCAGGTACCTACAAATCCCCAAGCGCAGAACGGGAGGATCAACTCTTCAACTCTGTCAACTATTGCTTTTACAACGGGAGAAGGTGGGTCCAACTACAAGCCCATGAGTTGGAAGTGCAAATGTGGGAACCGTATTTTCAACCCCTGATTTCAATTGTTCCACAATTTAGTTGTTAGATAATCAAGGATGACAGCAACTAATTTGCCAATTTTGTATATGAATATACATTTCTAAGTAATTCTTTTGGTTTTTTTAGTCTTTATTGTTCTTACCTCTCAATGACCTCTCTCTGAGGCATGCTTTTATTTTGCTATAGTAAATTGTCCCCATTTCTTTGCAGAAAATGTTTAGTTGTATCATTTGCGGGTGCTATGTAAATTGCAGTTTGCGATTTGATTTAGCACTTCTGCTTCTCTAAAGCAGATTCTGCGAACTAAAAACTTAAAATGAGTGCTAACTTGCTTAGAGCAGCTTTTAAAATGACTGCTTCTTTTGTTCATTTCTGGGGTGATAGTTAGATGGACACGGAGATTGGAGTGACGTCTTCTCTGTTTTGATTTCTTTTATTTTTCTGTAAGATATATATGCATGGAATAACATAAATATTAACATGGCCAACATGTTGGTAAACTTCCCAAGTAATACGAGATGTTATTGGAGATGCACAAATGAGAAAAGTGATTTTACGACAGTAATATAACTGGCATGTAACTAACTTGTATAGATATATTACAGAGAATTTGGTCACAAGTTATAATGATATTTTATTTTGTTTTCCCTTGAGAATCCTGCAATAACGTGAGATTAAAGAATATAATCAATCTTTTTGAAGTTTTGAAAGAACAGCACCATGAACAGTGCCTTACTCTTTATGTTCTTTTTATTGAGCAATCCTGGAGCACTCTCTAAAGACGGAGCCAATCCCTGCCACATTCAATCAGAGAAAGTAACAAAGAAAAATTGACAAGCTAACATCTGATTGTACTCTTAAATTTCCTCTTTTTCTTATAATATTATTCCAAGATGTGAACAGACATTAATTGTTCACTACTTGTCCTGAGCGAGTATTAAGTTGCTTTCAAGTAGATTTCTCATATGCTGTGAGCCACGCGCCTGAATTGCAGTGATCAATCTATTCTGTAAATTTGTATAGATATATTTCAAGCAGTTTATGACATAATGATTTTGTAAGCCAATAAATAAAATTAACAATAAGGCATATTACAATTCTAGTTAGTCCATCATCTCAGCATACCATTAAAAACACTATAATTTTGCTGAATATCTATAAGTACTAAAATAAGCAGTGATGTAACATGTTCAAAGTCGCACTTTGGACATCACTTATGCTTGTAGAACATGATGAAGATGTATTATGAATGCATTGCCACCGTTTGATGATACAGTGAGTGAATTATACTGGACGAGAATCAGTATATATTGTGTGGTGAAATCATAATTGGCACTGATAACTAGCCACCGAAAGGAAGCAGAGAATGGTATAGAGGGCTAAAAATTTTCTAGTATCCTAAGAAATTGGCAGTAGTTTTTCCATAAAGTGGTGGTAAACTGCTGAGTCCATGAACAGAGGGACATGGTTAGTTGGAAGGAAATCCTACTCTGTGATTTCTATTCAAAATGACAACACAATAAGAAGTCACATGATGTAACACCCATCCCATCTTGAACATGTTGATTGGTGTATCAACAGTTAGAAGGCACCAGATCAGATGCTGTTTTCAGTAAAGCAAACTTTGTGGAGTGTTATATGAACTTCTTTCTATGTACTACTTATTTTGAGTCCTTGTCGTTGATGTCTAGAAAATATTCTTCTAAAATTAAATAAAAATGAGAATTGACTCGCTCTAGTTATGGTAAAAAAGAGACTAAATGATAACTTGATACTAATTTCATTCACTTAACATCTGAAAAACATTATTATTTATTTCAAAAAACGGTTTTAGAATGTCAAAAAAAACTTTATTCTTTTACATATATCCTGTCACTACAATAATGGTTTCCATACTGTGGATTGAATAGATGATTGATGGATTTGCGCGACTGCGTTAGCATAAAAATAAGATGCAACAGTAGTACCCTTCGAAAACCCATTTGTCGTGAAGCAAATTTGAACCCAATGCGCATAGTTATTATTTTCTATTTCATGAGCATAACTTGTTGAAAACGAAGAACATGCATTGACCTCTTCTCGATTTAAATGGTTATGCCACTTTCCAAAAGTTATACCAAGTATAACCGTAAATGGGTCTGAGTCTCAGATCCAAAGAAGCTAAATTTAATCAGGGAAATTCATTTTAGTACCAACACGTCTAATTCAAAGACAAAATCATGATGAAGCATCATCATCATCACCTGTAGCATATCTCTCGTTCAGTAGTTGATTGCAAATTCAATCCTTCTACCCAATTTTAGTATCAAAATCAGAACTCTGATTAACTTAATTATTACATTCATTGCATGTAGAGAAATGTTTACTTAACAACAAAACATTTACCAACATTTGTTAGAACAGAAGGTTTTGTGGTTGGAGAGTTGAAGGAAAGGGAATTAAGCAAGGAAGTCCATGAACATAAGCTTGGTATGGTATGCATAAAAAAGTTGAAAAGATTAAAGGGAATGTTGGTGGAAAGCAAAGGTCAAGACAGAGACAACTGAAAAGGTAGGGTTGGGGACCACGATGAGAAAAGGAATACTGATTCCAATTCCCCCATACATATACAAACTTGACATGATATATACACGCCTCTTTCTCTCAAGTTTTTTGTGCTGTAAATATCAGCAACACGGTTTTGAAGATGGCCCATCCCTGTGGCGTGGACAAATAAAATGTACTGCATACACCAGTAACACTTTAGTTCCCATCTGATGCTGATGGAGCAGCTGCTGCGGTAAGTGATAAAGCACCACATTCTTTTTATTATTATTCTATCTATAACCTTTGTCAGGATTTATTCACCACAAATTATCCCACATCGTTTTTGGCATTTACCCAAATGCATTTTCAACAATCACATGACTTGCCTCTATTATTTTGGTTTCGCCACCTTACAAATTCTTACCATTCACTTTAACCACACTCATCACAACTTAAGACAAAAAAAAATCTACCTAAATCTTCCTCTACTACCTCTTATACATCAACTTTCTTTCTCACCCTGCATCTTTTCTTGCAGTATTTCTCATTCATATTTCTTCCACTACCCCTCCTTCCTTATAGATAGGCCATTTAGAATGTAACAAATAGGGTATAGCTATTTACACTCTCATATTTGTTAAGTTCACTTCCCCTTTCCTTCTTTTGTATGTCAAATTTTATATCTTTTAACTTTAATTTCCTTTTTTCCGAAATAGTTCCATTTATTATAAACTCTTTTTCTAGTTTTCACGTGTTTTCCCTTTATCACCTTTTTTTTTTATCTTTTGAAAGTTGGGTATGAACAACCACGTCCCAACTTTATCAGCATTGAAGTTATACAAACCAATTGACTCGTCCTAAAGCTACTTTCTGTTTCTTGAAAAATGAATAAAAATCCATCATTAGAACAGTTCCGAAAAATACTTTATGAAACTATCCTTAAAGGTAACTTTTGGGAACTATCTCAAAATTACTTTTTAGAATTATATTTGAAAGGTATTTTTTGGAATGAAAATAATAATAAAATATATTTCAATTTTCTTATGAACAATTGAATTTAATATAATTTCAGTAAAACAAAATTAAGATAATATTTGAATATTGAGTAGAAAAAGACAAAAACAGGTATAAAGGATTGAGAGTACAACCAAAGTGGACCTTAAGGAATAGGATTTAGGGAAGGGGGAATGAAGTAGAAATTAAGGGGAGTGTAAATAGTAGGAGCCGAACTGAAAAACCTCCGAAATGAATGAGATATGGCCCAAGAAATATGTTGAACTCAACAAAACGTGCATAGATGCGGGAGTAATCTTGGTTCAATTGTAAGGCAACTTCTTCCTGCACCTCCATATATTCTTCTCTTACCTTCATAGTTTTTTTTTTTTTTTTAAATATTCCTATGTAATATTTCAGACATAAGTTTCTTTTCAAATTTGTATTTAGCTTCCACATTATATTCAAAAATCCTTTTTCAAATGCATGTCATGTCCAGATTACATAATGAAGCTACTCTATTAGGATGACACAATAAGGATGGTATTTCACGTTCTGTAGGGGTGGCAGAAAAACCTATAGAGGTGAAGGAAGAAACAGCCTCAATTGTAACATGTTGATCCAAGTGAAATGGAGGCATAACTGCAACCTACAGGCCCTAAAGAAGATAACCCATTGTAGGGACGTGAATCACGTCCCTAAAACAAAAGAGCAGGGCAGTTACTATTAATATCTTCCTATTTACTAAATATACTCCTCTCTCTTTTTCAATTCCGGTTAAGGTAAATTTTTTAAAATAATCTTATTTTTCCTCTTCTATTTTTTTTGTTTTAGTTAGACGTTTGAAACTTCAAACTCATGTTCAATGCGCGGAAAATGAAGAGTTCTCAATTAACTTTAAATTGAAGGTAAAACACAAGCTCGTTTAACTTCATCTGGCGTTAAACAAAAACGCCTATATCGATTAATTTCTCACATTTCATCACACTCCATCCAGAGTGTTCGTGGGTTGACTAAAGAGCAGTTTATATCATATTTGTAAACCAAACTAATCAAAATAATTTGAATGGGTCTAATTTATTTTTTCTATTAAATTTGAATAAAAAAAAATTCAATAGAGAATTGATTTGGGTTAGATTTAAAAGGAATATTTTAAAATCTTAAAGAGAGAACTTTTTATTGTCTTCAAATTACATTTATATGTGACTTCTAAATAGTTAAATTGTACATTCATTTTTTTTCTTTTTTATTTCAAATAGTTATACCATATATGACTCTTTTTATTTGAGTTTATTCAAGTCATTGTTTTCAAGAATTAAGAATAACAAATAGATCACTATTTATAAGTATCGTCCGAACTCATAGATAAAATACTAGACTGACCAGACATAGCTACAAATATATCTTCTTAAATTGGATAAAATACTAGATTGACCACACAAAGATATAAATATAACTTTTAAATCGGATATTAAAATAAAAAAGCAT
>Ga0123341_1005136_pt1 | contig 11623 bp, 11 predicted proteins | sample Turbeapinknodule_FD_89959 | JGI IMG/M metagenome (GOLD analysis project Ga0123341, IMG submission 89959) | Root nodule microbial communities of legume samples collected from Mexico - Turtle bean Mexico pink nodule | ecosystem: Host-associated > Plants > Roots > Nodule | place: Mexico: Nepantla... | reverse complement strand
TTATAAAGTTGGTAGTTAAAATATTTGGTAGCTAATTATATGTCAATTTAAAAATTATTTATTAATCATAGAATCTAATTTAGATACCAATAATTCTTTTAGTCTCTAAAATAATATATAATTTAGTCAGTATAACAATTAATTATTTTTTATTTTTAAAATTAGTTTTTATTTAATAATTTTTTTATAGTGAAAGTTAAGTTAAATGTAAGGTCCACTTATTATGATATCATAGTCATAGTCCTTCCTAATGTGTTAAAGATCTCATATCATAATTACATTAAATTAACATATGGATTCTAAATAAATAGTAAAAATGGGTTCAAATAAATAATAAAAATGCAAATGCAACTAGTTTAAAAAATTAATAATGAAATAAGGAATAAGAAAGCTCCTTTATTCTGTGTGGAGTATGATATATCAGGATACAAATTGGAAGAATTTGAATGACCACAAGTCCACCAAAGCATGCATGAGTCCCTATAGTTTAGAGACAATTCATAAAACTAGATTCGCTTGCAATAGTTTCTCATCAATCAATGTTCCAAGTGGAACTTCTTATAGTAATATTATGAGAAGTGACGACTCTTTAGTTGATTTGTTGATCCTTTGTGCTATAGTCTCTTTTCGCGTTCACACAAAGCAAAAGAAAAGAAAATCCAAAAAAGGGTCTTTTTTTTATTTGAATTTGTCCCATGCTAAAAGTATCTTACAATGTAACTATTTTAATGTCAAAGATTTTGTAACTATATAGTTAAGAAAAACTAACATATTGATAATCTTTACCATATTTGCTATATATATATATATAAAAGTATATATATATATATATAAAAGTATCATATATTTGATGTGGGTGTGTGTATGTTTGTGCGTGTACGTGTGCTTGTGTGTGCGTTTGTATGTGTGCATGTGTGTGTGCATTCAAAATAAAAACATATGTTCCTCTGGCTGCTTGTTAGGAGCTCTATCACCTACAACTTCATCTGCTCCCATGTAAATTAACACGATCATCACAAATTAAAGAAAACAACCACACAACAAAACATAGGGTAAGTTAGCTATTTTTGAGAATTCTAATAAATTTGACTTTTGATAACAAGCATAATCCATTAAATTTTCATAATTTGCACAAAATCATCAAGTGTTTATCACATTCATCATCCACATTACTCTTGTAAGATTTCTACTACTCACATACTATGTCTTGACCACACTTTCACCTCAGTGCATACTTCATTCAACACATCAATACACCATTCAATCACATCATAATTTAAACTTTCTAAACAATCTAAATATATCTCAAAATTCACTTAAACACATAAATAATTTATTTTAATCATATTTTTAAAGAAAATTTAGAATTTTGACTTGAAAACAATAAGAAATAATAACGTAGGCTTTCAAAAGTAAAAATAAAATTTTTAAGTTTTTTGTTGGCCTGAGCGAAAATTTGCTCGCTTGGGCGAGAATGGGTCTTGCCCAAGCGAAAATCCTCTTGCTTGAATGAGATTAAATCCGAAAGCACCCAAAAACCATCCAAACACATGGGCCTCGCTTAAAACCTTTCAGCTTATATGTGACATGTTTTGTCTGTGCCCAACTCCTTCCAATTTCCTTCATTATTATACCTCCCATTCGATCGACCCCGTCAGCTGGTTATCTCTTATCAACTGTTGGGTGACATACTTTTTGCCTCGTTCACATCCTTATACAAAAATTTCAAGGGTAAATTTTTTAAAATATTTATTAAGCCCAAGGGTAAAGAGCTTTTCTTTGACGAGTGTGGTTGGTCCAAATTCTCCTTGTATTGGACTAAGACCCCATTCGATTCAAGTAATGACCTCATTAAGCCTCCAGTGCCGAGGAGATGAAATTTTGCGCTTTATTTGATAGCCTCCCAAGAAGGCTCCCTACCCGGAAACTTTTGTTTATATATAAGTCGTCCCATCGGTGGTATGCTTTAATGGTATGCTTGTTTCTTTTTATCATTCCTCTCCCCAGTCGTCTTTGATCGTTGACTTACGTATTTTATCTGATACAGGTATCATGACGAGAGAAGCTCCACATTGGTCGACATGTTGATCGCCTTCTGCCACAAATTTATCGGCAAAGGCAAAGGAAGCTTGGAGGCGGTCAGTCCTTCCACTGCCCACAAAGAAAAGAAGAGGTAAAGGAGAGACATCACCTCAACCACCCAGTCTCTGCACGACACATCACCTCAACCCTTTCCTATTCAGCTCAAGAGTCCCTCGTGATCAGAGCCCCTGCAACCGCTGCTGCTATTGGCCATCCCTTGGCGCTCCTTGGAAGGGATTATAAGTTCTTTAAGGGCATTCAAATTGGGTTGACGCTGACTGAGGAGAATCCTCTCTCCTTGGTTCCTAAAAACGAGTTTCTCTCGGCTACAATTAAGTTTCAATGCCAAGGGGTCATGCTGGCTCGGCTGGCCGCTAACACCCCCAACCAAAAGGTTGAAGAGATATCTTGGCTGGAGCATGAGCTGGTCGAGGCCTCCAGCTAGTCGTTGGAAGTGATGTCAGCTTTCGAGTCAAGGATGGCTCAAGCTGAGGCTGAGCTCGAGCTTAGCAACATGCGGTGTGTCGAGGCCGTGGCGCAGGAGGAAAAGGAGAAGAAAATTGTGGTTGAGCTACAGAAGGCCATGGTGGATATAAGGCTCAAGAACTCGGCACTGGAAGCCAAGAAGGTGTCTGTGGAGGACAAGCTCAACACGCAGCAAGGGAACATCTTGTTGATGTTGGGCGAGACCTTCAACCAAGTCGTCCGGCAGGCCCACTTGCTGTAGAAAGGTCCACCTCTAAAAGGTTCCTTTGACGTCGATAAAGACATTTATGAGGGTCGGATGGTCACCTTTGTCAAGTTGGCCGCATTTCGGAGCTCGGCGTTGGGGACTACTACTAAAGATGTTGAAGACGAAGACCATTAAGTTTAGTCGTTGATGTATTTTGTTCCCTCGAGGCTAGGGTGTGGCTTCCTCCTTGCTATATGAATATATCAGACGTTCTTCTCCATTCTTTTTTTAAATAAGGAACAAGTAATAATAATTAGCATTTCCTTAATTGTCATTCAGTCGGATTACCGATAAATATGAATTATCTTGCTTAAGTAGTTGAGTCTCGGGAGGGATGACCGACCAGGGTAACCATCCTTAATCGAGCCGAGTCTTTAGGTGTCAGGAGAGAATACTGATTAAGGTATGCGTCCTTGGTCGAACCGAATCTTTAGTGTAGAATATGAAGCTTTGATGAAACCAAAACCTGTGAAGAAAGCCTGATGTTGTGCTGCTTTGATTGAAGCTTAGTTCTAGGGTGTTTAGAATTTGTGTAAAGTTCATTCTTAATCCTATGCACAAGCTGAATCATTCTATTTTGAAAAAGAAAAATGTTTTTCTAAGCCAAGAGAAAAACAACCAGTTGATTTTACGGTTTAGTCGGTTGTTTTACACTTAGCTTGTTTGAGAGTTTTCAAAACTGATTTTTGTTGATCAAGAGTGATCCAAATTCAAGGTGTTTCATTAAAGGCTGGTGTTGCTGCTGTGTGTGGGTGGGATCTGGGTAGATTAAAGTGTAGTCCACTCTTTTGTTGAATCTAAAACTAATGTGAATTAAAACCTTCTTGAAATTAAATGTTTTTTTAACTAAGTGAAAAACAACCTGTTGTTTTGTCGAATCAACCAGTTGTTTTGTTCTTAAATTTTTTGAAAAAGGTTGAAATTTGTTTGACTTGGTTGATTTAACTGTCAAACCAAATCAATTGGTTGTTTCGTGGTTTCAACTGATTGTTTTTTGAAAATCCTAACATAATTCTGTTTTGAATGGTGAATCTGTCTTAAATGATTTCTAACTGAATACACTCCTTATTTAACTGTTTTGACCAATCTTTGGAAAATATAAGTAGTTTGTTATATGTTTCTAAAGGAGTATGAAACAATTTTGAGAAATTCAGTTTGACATATTTGATCTTAAGTTTTCAAGATTGACATTAAGCTTTGGATTTTCAAGTGAGAGTGGAATATGATTGCAATTGTATTCTTTTCAGATTGTACTTTGATCAAGTGTAATCCTTTCTCAATCTTTTGTATTTCTGTTGTTGTATTGCCAAGGAGTGTTGTGTTTTCTTGAGGTGTTAAAGATCAATACTCTTGGTATGGTTTGCCAAAGGTAATGTGTTTCTTGAGGAGTTCAAGGTCACTACTTTGGTGTGTGGTGTTTGTAATCTGGTTTGATTGCTTAGTGGATTACCCAATGGTTTCTGGGAACTGGATGTAGCTCTTGTTGTAAGAGTGAACCAGTATAAACTGCTTGTGTGCCTTTCTCTTTCTCTGAACTTCTTTAAATTTTGTTTTTAAGTTGTTTAAGTTTTAACTCTTTGAAACAGTTTGTGTTATTGGCTAACTTGATTCCTCTTCTGGATTTCTTCATAGAATTTCATTAAACCTTCAAAAGTTTTCAAAAATCTCTTATAAACAATTCACCCCCCTCTTGTTTAAGGTCATATATTCTAACAATTTTGACTTGGTTGACTAACTGTCAAAACCAATTCAACCGGTTAAATTCAACCAGTTTTCGACGTTCTTAGCCGATATAGATGCAAGGGGATCAACCTCAATCCACTTGGTGAAGTAATCTACCCTGACCAAGAGGAAATTCGTTTGCCATTTGCCCGAGATGAAGTGACCAATGATGTCGATTCCTTGGAAGACGAACGACCATGGGGACACCATGCTGTAGAGTGTCTCGGGCTTGAGATGGGAGAAGGGGCCATACTATTGACACTTGGTGCATTTCTTCATATATTTCATATAATCATTCTAGACATTCAGCCAGAAGTACCCGACCCTTAGCACTTTCACTGCCATAGTTCTCGTGCCGGAGTGGCTCCCGCAGACTCCTTCATGGATCTCCTGTAAGACATATTCTGCCTACTCCTTGGTGATGCACTTCAGTAATGGCTTGGAGTATCTTCTTTTGTAGAGGTCCTAGCTGATCAGGGTGTACTTTGGGCATTGTTGCCTCATCGTCTTCTCTTCCTCCGACTTGCACACACTGAGCTCGAGGTATTTTTCAAATGGGGTCATCTACGTTTCGTCCTTGGTCATGGCCAAACACTCGGCCACTCCTACGCTAGGATTCCGTAGGCTAATTTGTACAATAGATCTATGGTGGCTTTTCTTCTTAGTCGTGTCCAACCGAGACAACACGTCGACCCTCTTATTGTTCTCTCTGCGGATATGCTCCACCGTCACCCTTTTGATTTCAGAGATGAGGTTGGAGACTGTATGGTAATACCTTTGCAACAAAGGTTCCTTCACCTTAAACTTCCCCTTAATCTGACCAACCACCAACTGGGATTCGCTTTTACACGTTACTTCGCGAGCTCCCATGTCGTACACCAAGTTCAAACCAGCGAGGATGGCCTTGTACCCGACTTGGTTGTTGGTGGCCTTGAACTCAAACGTTAATGCCTGCTCGAGAAGGAGGTCGCCCAGACCTTCGAGGATGACGCCAACCCCACATGTCATCTTGTTAGACGACCCATCAACATAGATAGTCCATCCGATCGACAGATCATGTTGAGGGTTAGCTCGGCTGAGAAGTCAGCTAGGCACTGGGATTTTATTTTCCCCTTGGCTCGTACCAGATGTCAAACTCTGATAGCTCTACCCACCACCCTATCATGCATCCTGCAAGATCTGGTTTAGAAAGAATTTTAAAGATTGGGTAGTCAGTTCTTACCACGATGGCCTGATTCTGGAGGTAAGGTTTCATCCGTCTAGCCATCAGAACTAGGGCGAACACGACCTTTTTTAACATCTGGTACCTCGTCTCAGCCGTATGGAGCGTTCAATTGACAAAGTATACCAGACGCTCCTCTTTCTCGACCTCTTGTACCAGAACTACACTTATCGCTTCTTTCGAGACTGGTAAGTACATGATCATCGATTGGTTGGATCTCGGCTTCTGGATAATCGCCGGTGAAGATAAAAAAGCCTTTAGTTGCTAGAAGATGTCTTCACATTTTTCATCCTAGCAAAACTTGGCTGTCTTCCGAAGAAGTTTCACCATTGGCCAAGTTCGCTCGGCTAGCCGAGGGAGGAACCTCAAGAGGGCGGTGAGACGATCGATGAGCTATTGCACCTCCTTCAGGTTCTGAGGGCTTCTCATCTCGATTATGGTTCAACATTTTTCTGGGTTGGCCATTATTCCTCGGTGGGTCAACATGAAAACCAAAAAATTCCCCCTCAATGCTGAACACGCATTTCTCCAGGTTGAGCTTCATATTCGTTCTCTGCAATGCCTTTTAGAATTCCTCCAAGTCTTTCACGTGTTGGTCGCACGAATTCAACTTCAGGACTATGTCATCTATGTAAACCTCCATGTTCCCGTCGATCATCCCTTTAAAGATCTTGTTCATCAACCTCTGGTAAGTGGCCCCAACATTCTTGAGGCCAAACGACATAACCTCGTAGTAGTAGTTTGCTCCGTTCATCATACAAGTGGTCTTCTCCTTATCTCTTGGATGCATGCTTATCTAGTTGTAGCTAAAGTATGCATCCAGGAAGCTATGGATATTATGGCCAGCTGCCCCATCCTCCAGCCAGTCGATGCTGGAGAGCGGGTAAGAGTCCTTCGGGCACGCCTTGTTGAGGTTGGTGTAGTCAATACACATCCTCCACTTGTCGTTAGCCTTGGTGACCATGACTACATTGGCCAGCCAGGTAGTGTAGTGGGCCTCTCATATAAAGCCGACCGACAGAAGCTTATGAGCCTCCTCCCTCGTTGCAAACCTCTTCTCCTCCCCAAGCTTGCGCTTTTTCTGAGTCACTGGTCGCACCTCCTTGTAAACCGAAAGCTTGTGAGTGAAAATATCCAGGCTCACCCCCGACATATCAGATGTTGTCCAGGCAAAAAGATATACATACTTCATCAATGCCTGGTGGACCATCTCTGCCTCTGTTGTCGCTATCTATGTTTCCACACTGGTGGTGTGATCCTCGTCGAGCAAAGGTACTCGACATATGGGGATGGCAAAGCGGGGCGGACCTGCCCGCACGACCCGCCGTCCGCTGGTAAAAACCGCAGGGTGGGCTGACCCGCAAGTCCACAAACCAAAAAAATATTGACTTTGGCAACAATGGAGTAAATGTTTTGTTTTTCTTCCTTTTTCATTTTGGGGTAGAAAATTACAAGGCTCATTGGAGTTATAATTTCCTTAAGAATCCTTTTTGGTCTAGTTTTGAGGATGAAAATACAGGATGTTGGATATGATATTTTTCAAGTAATTTGGAATAAATAATAGTGGATATGTTAGGTAGTGGGTAAGTCAAGAATATTGGAAGACTGATACTTGGATTATGTAACATTCAATTAATGTTTTTTGTTGTATTAATCCTAATGCCTTTTTTTTACAATTTTTCAAGAGAAAAAGTTAAAAAAAAAAATCATTCAATTTCTAAAAAAAAAAAAGAATACGGGCTGACCCACAAACCCGTGGGTCAAACCTTATACGGGGCAGGACGGAAAATCTAGCCCGCATTCACTTTACGAGGCGGGTTGGCCGGCTTTGCCAGCCCTATCGGCATAGATCTTTCTTGGTCTCAAGCCTCGGCTCGGTCGTTCGAGGGTCGAGATTAACCAAAGAAGTTGTATGCTCTCTTCGTTCTGGTTGGACCTCTGCACGGGGACTTCTGTCCGCGAGAGGGCTTCCCCGTTGGGGTATTGATTGGGGTAGGTATCCTACCGTAGGGGTTCCACCTTCAAGCTTGTTGCGTGCAACCTTCTGATCCATGTGCATCGTGAGAATGTCCCCCGAGATCGACGGAATTTTTATGGTTAGGTGAGGGGTGGACACGATTGCCCCAATCTATTGATGGTGTTTATGACCTCTCGGCATCCTCTTTCTCCACCTCCTTCCTTTCTTGGAGGTTATTCTCTCCTCTGCCGACACTCTGGTCGGTGATCATCTTCTCTTGTCCGTCGAGAGGTGTAATCCCTCCGCCTGGTTGTTTCCTCCCTCCTCGGAAGAGACCACTTCAAACCTCTGCCCCCATGCACAAACTGACGAAAATGCCCAGCTTGGATAAACTCCTTCATCTTATCCTTAAGCGCCTGACACTCCTTGGTGGTATGCCCACTGTTCCTATGGTACTGGCACCTGCGCGACCAGTCGGCTTTCTTAGGGCTCGCAACTCTTCTAGGTGGTGGGATTAGGTTGAAACTCAAGGCCTCATCTAGAATTTTCCCCTATCAACACTTAAAGGGGTATACGTTGTAAATCGGGGGCCTCGGTTCTCCCTGTGCCTATCCCCGCGACTAACAGCAGGTTGGTTCAGGTGCTCCTTCTTCTTATCCTTCCCCTTCTCCCCGGATTCCTCGGCCTTGGCTTGACTTTTATACCCCCTCAACTCTTCCAGTTGCATATACTTAGCAGCCTTCTGCCTAAGCTGGTCGAGATCTACAGCTGGCTTCTTGCAGAGACTATTGGAAACGGCCTTAGCCACAAGGTCGTGACCATGTGATGCATGGCCATGTCCAGACTTAAAATTCTGGATGTTTAAGGTCACCTTCCTGAATCTTTCCATTAACAGTTGGGAGATTCTGCTTTCTCCTGGCGAATGTTGACGTGGGTGATAGAGGTCAGGTGATGCGGTCGGCTAGTGGCAAATTGGGTCTCGAACTTGGACACCAAGGTTTCGAAGCCGTCAATGGAGTTTGGAGGAAGCCTTATGTGAGTTGATTTTAGGATTTTTCATTTTATGGTGTGACACTTTACTTAGATTGAGATTTTATGGATTTAAGAGTGAAAACCTGAGGAAAATCCCCACAACACATTAACTTAACCAAGTGGTTAAGTAGATGTGAAGGTTCATTTCACAAAGGCAAAAGGAAAAGACAATTATAAGGTGAAAATGATGCTAGAAGGTTCGGAATTAAAGAACAAGGAAAAGAAACCAAAATAGAATTGCTAAATGGAAACAAGGAAAACCAAACAAGAACATGATATAAAGAGTAAAAATAGAATGACAATGGAAGAATAGATGAAGGAAGGAGAAAGCTTATGTGATGGATTTGAGAAGTGGAACACGCCACTTGGAGTGTGAATTGCCTCCAAGATAAGTGAAGATAGCCGCCACTTGGAGTGTGATTGGCTTCCAAGATAAGTGAAGATAGCCATTTGAGAGCTCTCAATACTCACAATATAAGACCTAAATGCTAAGAGGAATTCAAATCTCACTAACACCTTACACAATTTATGCAGAGTAACTCTTCTTCTATTAATTTCAATTTCTAAAATACACTAGGTAGGCCTCCTATTTATAGGTGAAGGAGCCTTGGAGAACAAGCTAAAGGGGTAGGATGGGAAAAGGAAAAAAATGGGCAGCCTTAGGGTTTGATTAAGCCAAACCCGCATCATAGGCTTGTCCTTCTAGAAACTAGGTCAAAAATACCTCCCAAAAGGGCTAGGAACAAGCTAAAATGCTACTCACACCTCCTATTATGCTAATGGTACCTTATTCTAGCCTATCTTTGCTATTTGGACCCCTAAAGTGAGCCCAATTTAATTACAAACATATTCTATTTTTTAAGAAGACCAAAAGGAAGAACTTCTGATATTTTGGTTTATAGCTTCTTCTTCTTTTGTCGATTCTTTCTCGAGGCTTGGTGGGGTTTGGCTTTGTATCTTGAGATGATTGACCCTTTTGGGAAGTTCTTGTTGTGTCCTTAGTCATCTGTCAGTTTGTATCAAAGCCTCATGAACCAACTCAAGGACCCTCCCTTCAACGAGGTGGGGAACACTCGGCACAAGACTGCATTGTCCGAGGTGTACAAAATCATGTGCGTGGTATACACATCCGTGTTCTCGTCGGGATCGGTCGTCATGTCGTATCGATCCATATTCAGCCCCTTCCACAAAGGTGGAAGTTGCGCTCCCATCACGTAATCAGTGAATGGGTGCCTCCGAGACACACCCAACGCGTCGAACAAGGGAAAATACCTGTTTGGGTATGACTCACCCACAGTCTCCTTAGTACGAGTGGGTTTCGGCTCCTCCACAACCTTTGTGCCAGCTGGAGTCGCATCAGGTCTTCCTAGGGGGTTACTAAGCCCGCCAGAGGGGCTCTCCCTGATCAACTTTCTCTTCATCTCCTTATTCTCTCTCCGGAGGACCAGGATCTCCTCCTCGTTCTTCTTCTTCATCTCATCCATCTCCCTCCGAGAAACATCATCAGTGTCATCTGCTCAGCCTCTGACATCTTCTCGTTCATCATGCTTCGTGTAGACACCATTTGATCTCTCCCTTCTTTGAATTATCTTGGCCCCACGGTGGGCGCCAATTGTTCTCGAACGGGGTTGGAGCCCAAAAAACTATTAAACCACTTCTGGGTCAGTTGGTCGGCCTGCACATCACTCCATCCTCTCAAACGAACTCCTGCAACTCTCGCTCTTCCACTCCTCATCTCTATGAACTCTAGGTTCGAATGGTACCTGCAAAAGGCACTCCGACACTCAAGTCAAACTTCGGCACTCAACACTCAATATTTAGTACTAGATGATTGTGTACCTAATCCTTTGGAATTTGTGCTCTTCATCTCTGTGAACTCTGGGCTCGGATGGTACCTACAAAAGGAACTCCGACGCTCAAGACAAACTTCGGCACTTGACACTCAGTTTTTAGTACTAGATGATTGTGTATCTAATCCTTTGGAATCTGTGCTCCTCGTCTCTATTAACTTTGGGCTCGGATAGTACCTGCAAAAGGCACTCTGATGCTCAAGTCAAACTTCGACACTCGACACTCAGTATTTAGTATTAGATGACAGCGTACTTAATCCTTTGGAATCTATGCTTATTTATATAATTATTGTGAGCCATTTATTAATGGCTCTGATTAAGGATTTAATATGTAATTAAGAATGCACTATTTAATGCTTAATCTTTGATTAGTTCACCAGTCTTTTGCTTGGGTGTGATGGTCTCGATCAACCTGGACCGGATGCTCGACTTCGACTTGGTCGTACGGACCGACCGGTACAATAATAATCAAATTATTAAAAAATTATTTAAATTAATCAAATAATTTATTATAAAAAAACAATTATTTATGTAATAAATAATAATAATTTTATTTATTATTTTTTTATGTAATTTTCTTTTTAATATAAAAAAAAACAATTTATCAGAATAAAATAAATTTTAAGAAAAATAACTAAAATCATCATATCTCCTAATAACTTTAACTTTTTTAAAAATAATTAGATAACTGCTTAAGTCAAATCAAAATAGTTTATTATCATGAATTTTTGAATTCATTTTCTCACCGTTAAAAGTGTGTTGGCAATCAAAGTTATGTTCGTCCTTAATGTTTTTCTTTTTTTTCCTGTTATCAATGAAATCGGGTTTGATGGTAAAAACTTCTAAAGAATGAAATTAAGCTATTCAAACACGACTTATCATTTCTATAAAGTTTTTTCAAGCTGATAAAAAAAAAAAATTTCAAATATATCAATTCTCATAAATTTCAAATAAAATGAACCATTCCTATAAAAAAATATTTTAATATTTAATATTTCAAATATACCAATTCAACTCTTATATGC
>Ga0123341_1005135_pt1 | contig 11625 bp, 6 predicted proteins | sample Turbeapinknodule_FD_89959 | JGI IMG/M metagenome (GOLD analysis project Ga0123341, IMG submission 89959) | Root nodule microbial communities of legume samples collected from Mexico - Turtle bean Mexico pink nodule | ecosystem: Host-associated > Plants > Roots > Nodule | place: Mexico: Nepantla... | reverse complement strand
TTTTTTTTAGTCTCTAAAATGATCTCTAATTTAGTCACTATAGCAGCTAATTATTTTTTATTTCTAAAAATTAATTTCTATTTCATGATTTTCTTGTAGTGTAAATCTTGATCTTCGACCTCAAATTTTGGTATCGATTAGAGACGAATTACCTGTAAAAGATCACGCTAAAATTAGAATATGGTATTATAAGGGTTTAGGGTAGTTAATGTTAACATAAATATTTATTTGGAAATTAGAGGGGTTGTAAATACAATTTTATTAAAACAGAGGATAGGTGTGTATCTGTTTCGAAACTACAAGAGGTGCGATGTTCTTTAGCATAACTTTATAGTATGTAAGCTTATCATATGATATTATCATTATTGTAGACGTTTTTAAATCATATGTTTTGGTGAACTTAAAATAAGTTTCCTAAATATTATTGAGCACGTATTTAAAAAAATTGGGGACTTAAAATAATATTAATGTAAAAGACTGAAATAAAAAAAAATGTAAGTAATTTTCAAGATGAAATGTATGCTCAAGATAAAATGTGATCAAATGTATTTGTTTTTATAAAAGCGTCGAGAATATGTTAAAAATAATTTAATTTTATGATATCATAGAAATTCAAAAAATTCCATAAGTTTATATTAATTGGAATAGGATAATTTTAATATACTAATAATGCAGTCAAATAATAAATTTATTTGTAAATTGTTTTCCAATGAAAATATAGATATAATGACGTTAGTATATTGGTTGGGCTTTAGTGCATTGGGCATTTTCCTTCCGCATGCAATATAGATAAATTCTTTCTGCACCTCTATACCTTCTTTCTACAGTTTCATATTTTCTTTAATTTCAATTCTACCTTATTGAGTATATGTTATGGAAAGTATTGTGACTTCTTTTTCATTTTCAAGTAATTTTGGTTTTGTGGTGGTCATTGACTGTTAGTAATAAACATTAGTAGTTGAGGTAAATTTTATAATGTGTTTAACGTTCATTTTTCTTTTATTTATTTCTTTTTTCATTTTTTTTATACAGCGAATTGTAAAATCCGTAACACCTCTTTACTATAATATGTATTTCAGATTGTACAATCTGAAAGATAATTCTAAATTCAAAAATACCTTCTAGATTGTATAATTAAAATAATTTTAAAATTAAATTCTAGATTGTACAATTCAGATTCAAAAATATATTATAAATCGTACAATCCAAAATACATATTACAATAAAGAGATGTTAAATATTGTATAATTAAGAAGTTATTACCAAATTCAAAAATACCTTTAGATTCTATAATTCAAAATAAAAAAATTTAAAGAAAAAAAAATGGAGGTAAATAGAAAATATATGGTATATTTTTTAATTCTACAAACCTGGATGGTGTAAATAGAAAAATAACAGTTTCAAATTGTAATCCAAAATTTTTATAAGGAAAAAATAATTTTTTTACCTGATCTATAGAGTGCCAACAAATTAGGGAGGTGCATGAAGAAAGTGTAGACAAACCACATGAAAAGCAAGTAAAAATAACCAAAATGGTTCCACGATATTGAAATCTCTGACAAACATGTTTCTTTTCTTTTAGAATAGCTCCACTTGAGATGCTTCCAGAGTTTTGTAAGCGGAAAATAGTTTTTTTTTAGGAACTTTACCAAATATTGGAAATAACTTACATGACAATGCGAGTTTCGCGAAATTAAAATTAGTTTCTTAGTGAAGGAATTGGTGCTTGTTAATAAAAAATATATTTTTTCACTGTAATTTGGAGGAATTTGAAGCCAAAGAAAGAGAAAAAATAGGAAAATGTGTGGGAGGAGAAACACAAACAAGCGTCTGGGACTGAATTTTCTTTTTTAATTAGGAAATTATTCAAAACAAAATTAGTATAAACATATGTTTCACTAAAAAAAATAAAACAAATTATAAGAGACATATGATGATATGTCAAAGACTATATAAAACTTTAGATTTAATGTTAAAAATTGGATGCACTCAGAGAGAGAGAGAAAGAGGAAAGGAGAACACAGAAACATCTATTCAAAAGTTTCTAAAAAATAATTTAAATTTAATTTAACTTTATAAGTGACTTATACTAATCCATCTATTATTATGATATATGTTACTAGAAAAATAGTCTTGTAAAATTATATGTTTTTTTCAATGTTATAGTTTTTAATTAAATATTATCATGCATTTTCATTATTATGTATTTCCTTTAAGTAGTTTGTAATTTTCATTATTTTTAACTAAACATTACTATGTTTTATGAATTTCTCATTTATTTAAACATATTCTACAAATTAAATAAACTAAACTTTCTTGAAATTTTAATACTAATAATTAAAAAAAAATTATTGTCAAAATAGGAGGGTTAATATATATTAAAGTGGGCTTTATACAGAAGAAGCTCAAAAGGAGTTTCTCTAGTTTGATCTGCATTTTACTCCATTTCTTCCACAGTAGCTTCAAAGATTTTTCATTTTGCCCTCATGGCTTCATGTGCAATTTTTTGTTTTCACGTGAAATATTCTTTTCTGTAGAGGTCAACTTTCATTTTTCTCCACAAAGATTGGTCAGTGATTTACTCGTTCTTGGATTATTCGAGTGATTAATTTAAAAGATCTGAATGAAGTTAGAATATATAAAAAAGTATGATGATATCTTCCAGCTGTTTCTTGAAGTATGTGTAGCTGTGGACGGTGGATATCCATAGATTTGTTGAACCTCTTCTTTTTTTTAAAATATTTTTCTCGTTCTACTTCAAATTCTCATATATTATATAATGAACAATGAACTTTGAAATAGATATCTTGACAGTAAGAGAGCAAAAAATAGTGATAAAAGTAAAACGCGAAATGAAGAAGAAAAGTAGTTGAAAAGTAGATGGGTAGGTTCTATAACAGTATGATTGGTAGACATAAAATGATTAAAATGAAAGTAAAACGTGAATGAATGAATAAAAAAGTAGTTGGATGGTTTTTATAATAATACTGAAGGATCGAAAGACACTTCAGTATCTGTCTGGTTTTGGTGTGTTTGTTTGGAATGGGTGGAACAAAGGAACAGGAAGCCATGAAAGTGGTAGAAGTTTCAAGTATAGCACCAAGCTCTGAATCACAAGAGTTACCAACTGAGGCATCTTTTGCCCTCACCTTCTTTGACATCTTATGGCTGAGGTTACCTCCTGTTCAACGTGTCTTCTTCTATCAGTTTCATCATCCAAGTAATGTCTTTTATGATACCCTTCTTCCCAAACTTAAACACTCTTTATCTCTCGCACTGGGCCACTTTTTCCCTCTTGCTGGGCACCTCACTTGGCCTACTCACTCCACCAAACCCACCATCGTCTACAACCAAGGTGATACTCTTTCACTCACTGTAGCTGAATCGGAGGCTGATTTCAACCATCTAGCAGGCACAGATCTCTCTGAAGCTACAGAGATTCACCATCTTGTACCTCCCTTGACCATATCCCACGAACAAACTACGCTCTTTGCCTTGCAAGTCACTCTCTTTCCAAACTCTGGATTTTCCATTGGAGTAACCTCCCACCATGCTGTTCTTGATGGCAAAGCTTCAACAACATTTTTCAAATCCTGGGCTTATCTTTGCAGAGAATCACAACCACCCTTCTCTTTGCCAGCTGAATGGAGTCCTGTTTTTGACAGGGAAATAGTGAAAGACCCTACTAGAATCGGAGAAAAGTTTTCCCGGGGTTGGTTGAGGCTAGGTGGGCCCAACAACAGAAGCCTCATGGTTAATAATATGCCAGTTCCAGAAGATGCAACTAGAGGGTTGTTTCAGTTGTCTCGCTCAGATATTGAAAAGCTGAGGCAGATTGTGGAGAGGAAAGAGAATAACACCAATCTTCAGTTGTCAACGTTTGTGTTAGCTGCCGCTTATGCGATGGTTTGCAGAGTGAAAGCAGAAGGAGCCGAAAGTCAAAAGATTGGTTTCGGTCTGAATATTGATTGCAGGAGTCAGTTGGAGCCGCCTGTTCCTCCAACATATTTAGGGAACTGTGTTGGTATCGCTGTTCCAGTTACTGAAACAAGTGAAATTATGGGGGAGGATGGACTTGTTGTGGCTGTGAAAGCAGTGAGTGAATGTTTGGGAAAATTGAAGAAGGATGGTTTTCTGAGTAAAGCAGAAAACTGGTGGAAGATGGTGTATGAAAGTTACGAAATGGGTGACACAAAGACAGCTGCCTTTGCAGGGTCACCGAGGTTTGAGGTTTACAGCTGTGACTTTGGTTGGGGAAAACCAACCAAGGTGGAGATGGTGTCTATTGACAGAACTGCAGCGTTTTGTTTTTCAGATAGCAGAACTGGTGATGGAATTGAAATAGGTTTTGTGACCAAGAAAAAAGCTATGGAGACCTTTACTTCTCTCTTTGTAGATGGCCTTCAATCTTGAGTCCCTATCCTACCAATTTGGGTAGATCTTGTGCTTTTCAGGAATAATACTCTATCATTCGGTAGCTTATTGTCATCTAAAATGTTGTGTTGGTGTGCCATAATAAAATAAATCATTTGAAACCCATGCATTAGCATTGGTGTTGATTATCCCCATGTTTGGGTAGATCTTGTGTCTTTTCATGAATAAAAGTTTGGCAAAACTTTTTATCTCTTATGCTCTATCATTTGGGAACTTATTATCATCTGAAATTTTGTGTGTGCAGTAGTAAAAGAAATCATTCGACTATCATGTATCAGCATTAGTGTTGATTATCCACCTCAATTTGGGGAGGAAACGAGGAGGAAAGTGGAAGGTATGAAGAGGAAAACTAGAAGTTGTGATGAGTAACAAGAACAAAAGGAAAGGAAAAAAACAAGGTGAGAACGAGTACAAGGTTTAGCAATGAAGGTGTGTTGTTTTGACTAGATTCTTTGGTGGAAATGGAATCATTGTTTCTTGACATTATGAACAAGCAACTTCTTCGAGAAATTGAGATGAAGAAGTTCAATGAACAATAATTGGACAAGTTAAAGAATCAAAACAAAATAAACTGATATGGTTCAGTCGAGGCACATTCTACAGGCAGAAATAAACTTTCAAACATAACATGATAAAAGTACGATGACTAAGTAACCAACTAACTGATTGACCACGTAACTGATACACATATTACAAATCTTAGGTATAGATTGACAGAAAGAAGAGACAAGAAATATTTTAGATTGAAACACGAATACACTAAGCTATTTAAAAGAAAAGCATGCAAAGAGTTCTTCTTTTGGAATCACTTCAGATGAATCTTATTAGTAATTTTATATTAATATGGCATTACATAGTTTTCCCACAATGATATTTAGGATTTGACAGATTTTATATGAAGGAAATTGTCATCGTAGGAATTTTTGGAACTGCTGAGTGTATAATTGGATTGTTTACAGTAAAAACTGAGTGATATATAATGGATAAGAAACGTTTAAGAACTTAAAAAAGTATAAAAAAAAAAACAAGTTATCAAAACGAAAATAACCTTAGAAGAAGTGAAAAAGCAATAGGAACTGCACAGGTCATCTCGCGATTTCCGAACACGTAATTGAGGGTAGGAAAATTTTTGTTATGAACTGACACGTACAAAAGATTTATGCAGAAAATGACACCTGTGAAGTGGGAGGAGAATTTCATAATAGAAGGTTAATAATGGCTAATAGATTAGAATCAACACAATTGAAATGAAGAAAATTACAGGGCTCGTTATGCAGAGAATAAAATCTATATCAGTTTCAATTGATAAGTAATCAGATCAGAGAATCACGAGACATAACCACCTGCATCTGTTTTCTTTTTCTTTCTTTCTGTTTGGTCCAAGCAACAAGATATAGAAACCATGCATGTGGTACAAGTTTTCAGTGTAGCACCAACTTTGGAATCAGAAGAATTACCGACTCAAACATCGCTTCCCCTCACCTTCTTTGACATACTATGGTTAAGGTCACCTCCTACTCAACGCATCCTCTTCTACCAATTCTCTAACCGAACCCCACCCTTCTTCCTTACCCTTCTTCCCAAACTCATACACTCTCTTTCTTTTGCACTTGGCCACTTTTTTCCTCTTGCAGGCCACCTCACTTGGCCCCTTCACTCCCAAAACCCCATCATCAATTACAAAACGGGTGACACCGTTTCTCTCACAGTAGCTGAATCTGATGCTGATTTCAACTATCTAGCTGCCTCAAATATTTGGGAAACTGAAAAAATGCACCATCTTTTACCTCACTTGACCATAACACATGAACAAGCTACGCTTTTAGCCTTGCAAGTCACTCAATTTCCAAACTCTGGATTTTCCATTGGAATAACCTCACACCGTGCTGCTCTTGATGGCAAGACTTTAACATCGTTTATCAACTCCTGGGCTTATCTTTGTAGAGAATCAAAAGCACCCCCTTGTTTGCCCCCTGAACTATGTCCTTTCTATGAAAGGATATTAGTAAAAGACCCCAACCAAATAGGGGGGAAATTCATCAATGATTGGTTATTGCAGGGAGGATCCAACAACAGAAGCCTCATGGTTTTGGATGTGCAGTCTCCGGAACATGCAACTGGAGGCTTATTTCAATTGACTGGTTCAGATATTGAAAAGCTGAAGCATTTTGTTGTGTCTAAGCAGAAACGGAACAACACCAACCTTCACTTGTCAACCTTTGTGCTGTCTCTAGCCTATGCATGGGTTTGCAGGGTGAGAGCCGAGGAAATGGAAAACAAGAGAGTTATGTTGATTCTGACTGTGGATTGCAGGGGTTGTTTGGAGCCACCTCTTCCTCCAACCTATTTTGGGAACTGTGTTGGGTTAAGACTTGCAAGTGCTGAAAAAAGAGATTTGTTGGGAGAGGATGGACTAATTGTGGCTGTGGAAGCACTAAGTGAAGCTTTGGAAAGTGTGAAGAAGGATGGTGTTGTGAATGGAGCTGAAAATTGGTCATCATGGTTGCTTGACTGTGTGGGAAGTGAAGCTGATGTGAAGACGATTGGAGTTGCAGGGTCACCGAATTTTGAGGCTTACAATAGTGACTTTGGTTGGGGAGGACCAAAGAAGGTGGAGACAGTGTCTGTTGAGAGAACTGCAGTGTTTAGTCTTTCAGATAGCAACAATGGAGAAGGAATTGAGATAGGTTTTGTGTCAAAGAAAACAACAATGGAGACCTTTGCTTCTCTCTTTGCTAAAGGCCTTCAATCTTGAGTCCATCCCTTGCAGTTTGGGTACATCTTGTGGCTTTTCAAGAATAAAATTTAATCTACTGTTCTAGCATGTAACAGCTTGTTATTTGAAATGTTATGTCCTTGTCTAATAAAAGAGTGTTCATGGACTGTGGTTTGAAAGATAATGTTACTAATACTTATTCATTCATAATACAGAGTGAACAAATTTCAATGATTCTAACACAACAATCTACCACCTTTGTAGTGCCACATGAACATATGAACATTTTATATTACGACTTTGGTTAATGCAGGCCTTGCAAATTGCACTTTCTGGAGTTCGAAATGGATAAGCAACAACTCCATGATTTAGCACAATTGTGAATTCCTTTCAACAAAGGAAGTGTAATGCAAACATACCTATAATCAGTTCACAATCACGTATTAAGGTAGGCTTGTTTTTATCTATTTTTTATCTTATTCTTTTGATCTTTCTCTTTATTTCTAATTACATTATTACCATATCTAATCTTCTTCTAAAAAAAAAAAATCTATTTCTCCTTTGTTGTTGTGAAATGGTTATGGATGAAGTACCTGTTTCAAAATGATCCGATTCTTGCACAGAATGAAGTCTACAATTTTTGTTTTCTTTTCATTTAATTGCAGCATAAAAAATTATATTTAACATTATATGCATCCTCTTATATCCAATTGAAGAGGATAAATTCCCCCTCCCCTCCGTATCTTCTTCCTCTACATTCATATAATACAGTGAAAAATTGAAAATTCAGTTTTAACTCTTTTAAAAAATTTAAATAACAAACATAATTTCACATCTTTATATTTTAAAATAATATTTACACCTTCATATCCTAATAACTCTCTTTAGTCACATACCTCACCTCCCTTTCCAGTAACTTTTCCATACATTATTCTCCTGAGCGTTTAAGACGTTTAAGAGCGTTTAAGACGTTTAAGAGTAGTTTCATCATTTGAGATGATTGATGAGAAAATTTTCCATACATTATTCTCCTGAGCGTTTAAGACGTTTAAGAGCGTTAAGACGTTTAAGAGTAGTTTCATCATTTGAGATGATTGATGAGAAAATGAGTTGTATTTGACGTTACTCATTAAAAGATATCTTTTTTTCCGTTTAGTGTATTTTTTTCTAGACTTTTTGACTTAAAAAAAAATAAGAAACATAACCATCTCAACCATTAATGTTTACCATTAGCAATCACAAACAATCATAACCACTTAAAAAATAAAATAATCACAATCATAACCACTTAAAAAATAAAATAATCACTTAAAAATGAAGTAGAAACCATACTCTGAATTAAAAAATAACCACTTAAAAATGAAGAAGAGTATTAAATCATACTCTGAATTATACTGATATTATTGGAATTAAAAAAAAAGTATGAAAGTAAAGGAAAATATATGAGGTGTAGGCAGAATTTCACTTTAAAGTAAAGCAATCTTAATTCTTAACTTCAGTTTAGATTGGGTCAATATTATCGTAGAATCAGACCTTAATAGCCCAACTCGTTGCTATTTTGAACTATAGATCTAACATTTGGGCCTATTTTTTGGGGGGAATCACATGATCTATTTACATTTAATTTATTCTTCAAATTACTTTATTTTTATGCATGTTTTACATTTTTTTTATCATTTTTTCCTCACAGCATTACATTTTACATTCATTGTTTTCTTGAAGGTATATTATACAGGAAATTATTCAATTAAAGAATCAAGTGAAACAAATGGTATAAACAATCCAAATACTTCTATTACAATTATAATAACTCTTCTATTCACGATGAAGATAAAAGTAAAATATTTCCTTTGGAAAGCTCTACAAGAAATAAAATTCTTCCTTTACTTTTGTATTTCCTTCTTCCAAATTGGTGTCAATATTTTTCTTTTACAATCAATAAACTTTGGAATTATAGTTACACAAACCTTTATATCTCTTTCATCAAAAGATGTTGTTTGAAAATGTTTATGTAATGAATATATATTTGAAAATTTGTTGGAGAGAAAATAAGTAAAGAAAAATAAAACAAATCTATTTATAAGTTAACTTATGTATAAATTAATTTGTAAAACTGTTTTCATATGGTTTCTTTATTTTTTTTAATTTGTACGTAAGTTAATTTTAGCTTATGAAAAAGGTATTTCATTTTTTTTATTTTTATCCGAATTCATGTATTTATTCTACATTAATTGGCGAATGTACCTCTATTGTATTAAAACAGTATATCTATGGGTCTTCTACCTCGTAAATAAAGCATTTAGTGTCTCAAATTTTTGTTTGGATTGATGTATTTATCTTCTAGCCATTTTATCTCCTATTATATTTATTGTTTCTGTAAATTTATACATATATATTCTAATAATTTTTGGATTAAAACAGAAAAAACTTTCTTTTGGATACGTCTCATTCAGATGTTATTGCCAAGATTCATGGAAGATTAATGTTTCAAATAATCAGGCCTTTTCAAAGTTCTAATGCCAATTTTCAAACTAATAATAAATCATATTTCAAAAGAAGAGAAAAAAAAATATTCAATTAAAAGATAACTTTGTAATTTTAATATCATTACCTCAAAAAAACAATTTCTCTGCAGCTAACCATTTACTTTAAATTATGATTAAAACTACATTTGCATATTAAACTAATTAAAAAAACAAATAAAATTGAGAAAGAATTTTAACTAAGTACGTAGTATTAAGGTGACATGCTTTCCATTCAAATTTAATTACACTGTGTTATATTAACATAAATTCATTTTAAACATATAATCATATTTCAATTAAGATGATCCAATTTTTAGTTGAAATCTAATTACACTGTACTCATATCACCTTTATACAACTTTAATTCAAATATATAATTAGATCTCAACTAAATCATTTAAATTCGCATTATCTTCAGATGATTTTAATTTAAATATACTGAAACTGTGTCTCAACTTAACACTACTTAACTATTTAAAAAAAATAAAAATTATCCATTTAGTTTCATAAAAAAAAATGAAAAACTTTACCCTTAGACATAAAAAAGCAGGCGAGAAATGATATGGCATGCGTGGGAGAAAGGAATCTGTGGAAGAGAAAAGATTAGAAAGAAAAAGCAAAGCAAAGCAGTGACACATATCCCAAACAAAGCATTTCTTACGTCATCACTCTTCTTCTATTCAATCTCAAGATACAAAACCTACCGTTTTTCTCTTTTTCTTTTTCTTTTCCCTTCAAATTTCTCTTCGATCTTCTTCCAAATTCAAGTTTAATATTGTCACTCTTATTTTTAGTACAACCTAACTTACATATTTAATCTTTCCCAATCAAAATTATGTATGTTCACTAGTTACACTTTCATTTTTATATTTTATTTAAAGTCATGGAGTAAAATTAAAAATATAACTAGCACTATACATTTTATGGAAACTGTCAAATGTTTCTTTTATAAATCTGATTTCTTTTATTATTTTAAAAACTCACGAATTCATTATTAATTTTAATGATTCAGTAGTACAATTTTAACCACACTCTTTCTAATTGTATTAATTTGATTCTCAAGTATTCAAATGTGCAACTTTTGGTTTTCAAAAGTTCAATTACACTAATTGAGTTTTCATATATCAAAATTGTAAAATTTTATTTACTATATCGATTGGGATAATTTAGCTATGATATATATTTGAAAAATTAAATTTGTATATTTACGATATATAAAATATTTAACTAGCATAATTAAAACATAAGATATACTAAAACCATTGCAACAATATTTGATATCACACCCTTTTTTTTGCAGTGATTATAGAATAATGGTCATTTAAAGCTTGGTATTAGAGATTAAAATATTAATTTTTTAAAAATTAGGTATAAATTTATTTATGAAACACTAATTACTTTTTTTTTTCTTGGAACTAAGTACTTTTAATCCTCATCCTTAAGAAAATGACCTAACTTTATAAAAATCAGTACCGAATACTTTAAAGTACAAAAAGAAGGATAAACTTGAAAAAGATAAACATTTAGAATTTTGTTTGCTATAACTTCAAATAGAGGCAGTTTCTAATTCCCTGGAATAAAGAGTAAATTGCTTAACGTTACCCCTACTTTAGTTGGAGTGATTGATGGCTGCTTTCGTTCTCAATATGCATAGTATTAGGATTTAGTATGATGAATTTGTTTTTAAGGTAGGTATAAGAGTTGAACCACTCCTTAAGTGGTTTCTGTTATTCAATCATTATTGTTAATAAAAACAAAGTGAAAAAGATATGAGATCGATTTCTATAAAAAAATCTTCTTAAAAAAAAAATCCTCCTTATCTTTTAATTGGTAGAGAGATTGTGGATATTATGAAACATGAAAGGTATTAAATTGTAATTAATTTAAAAATATAAATTATAGATAAAAAACAAAATAAGAAGGAAAAATTAGATATAAGAGGAAGAAAGT
>Ga0123341_1005134_pt1 | contig 11626 bp, 9 predicted proteins | sample Turbeapinknodule_FD_89959 | JGI IMG/M metagenome (GOLD analysis project Ga0123341, IMG submission 89959) | Root nodule microbial communities of legume samples collected from Mexico - Turtle bean Mexico pink nodule | ecosystem: Host-associated > Plants > Roots > Nodule | place: Mexico: Nepantla... | reverse complement strand
CCGCGCCGAGTCCACCGAGTTTACCCCAAAAACGAGTTTACTACCGAGTTAACTCGGTAAGGCAAAGTGGGCACGTAAACTCGGACGAGTCAACGAGTTGACTCGCGAGTTTGATAACCATGACTATAGCAACAATGTGAAAGTGACTCATCAATACCTTATATCCAACATTTTATTAAGCCTGAGTTGATAAAGATATGCAAACATTTTTTTGCATTCAATGACTGGATTTTTGTCTATAAGCTTTAAATTGATTCAAACATGTTAAAGTTTCAAGAGTTTGAAGTCATTTTTTTAATTTTTCTCCATGAAAAAGAACACAGTAAATGACATTTTAAAAATAAAATAAAATTAAAGGGCTTTGATGAAAAATAAAGATGTTTGAAACTGTTGGGTACAGCTGGTTGGAGCCGGATGCTTCCAACCCAACTTAATGGTGTCACTACAGCCTTAAAATTTGCTGAGATCAAATATATTTTTAAGCTTCTCCTTCATTATCTTCCAGGAGGTTTGCTATTTCAGACATTCAAAGAATGGCAGCTTTTCAAAGGAATCCTACAGTGAGGTGTAATGTGTCATAATGAGCACAAAGGAGTCGGGCATTTGTTCAAGATAAACATGGCTCCCTATTAAGTGTTGTCGTATCGTACTACAGAAACAAAAACCACAGAGTCAAAAACTTGATGCAAAAACGCATTCATCAGACCATCAACCACAAAATTAGAGGTGTCAGAATGAATTGCAACCAGTGAGTTAAGCAAGCTCACCATGGGTTTGGAACGGGTTGAGTTGAAAAATTGAGGAGTTTTCAATTGTGGATCAAAATCAACTTGGCTCATTTAACCGTGAGTCAAACAGGTTTGAGCTGGGTTATAAACGGGTTGACCCGTTTTCATATTTAAAAAATAATTACAAATTGAATATATTAGAACTCTTAATATTGGTTAGCTATTTAAATATTCAATGTTATTATATACACACATATATAAAAAGACCATTAATGAAAAACATTATTTTTATATTCTTTTAAATTTAGTGAGTGTTGTCCTAAGTTCCCAACCAATAGTGGATAGAGCAAAGTTAAAAATTATCTTTGCTCATCATAAAGTGAGTCGGGCTGAGCTTAACCCATTTTTAGCTCACATGTGGTAAGATAACCCATGTAAACTGAATTGACTCACTTTGACACCCTACATAAAATTTCTAGGCATTAGACACTCAATATATAATCCACTATTAAAAACTTAAAATTTACCTATGGATAAAATGCACTACAAAATAAGATTCCAATGCTACATTCAAGATTCCTCCCAGTGTTTTTGCCTCTTTGCATTTGTTCTCTTTTGGACAATGTCCAAGTTTGACAGTTCCCCATCCACAGCACCTTGTTCAAGCATTATTCGTTCTGGCTCAATTCTTTTCTTCTTTTCACTCCTGTATGTTTTTAAGACAGCTAAGTATATACTTTCAAAAGTATTGTCTTGACAGGACAAATACATTATAAGAGAAAAACCTGTCAGCATGGGAAACAACTTCTAAGTTCTTGTCCAACCAATAAATGCTGCCTGTGTGATCGGGAATCAGAGATCCACAAATATGAAGTATTTCTTCATCAAAACTACAAAAGATAAATCATTGAAATTAATCATGTGATGAAATGTTCAACTCATAATCTTATTACCATCAATTCATATAAATTTCATCATCAGGAGGTTATCAGTATTTGGTCTCTAATAAAATTTCATTTCTGTGAACAAAAATACTCATAGTACTCATTCTACTGTCTACACTACTGTAGAAACAATCAAACACGGAATACATGTCCCTGAAAACAATAGAAAAGAACAATTATATGATACCCACTGCATATGCATAAGATGCTATCAGTGCCCACTTGAATCCATTCACAGAAACAAAAACACAAATGCATAATCTCATACAATGAATATGTCAAAACTGTGAAGTTTCTGATAAATTCAGATACAGCTAATAATATAATGATAAACAGTCCTGCAAACTTACGACTATTTCCAAATTACTACTCATATAAGTCTGCAAGTATGGTGTTTCTTCATTGTAGACAACCTCACCAAGTGGGAAACACATTCTGTTAAAGCTTGACATTTCTTCATTGTATCAACTAGGATAGGTAATACTATTTATTGATATTAATGTGCATCAAGATATGAAGTCACACTCAATTCCCAAGAATATACATTCTACACAATTAGTCTTAACCGAAGCATATAAATAGTATGTCACCTCTTGACTAAAAACCGTATCATGGTCCCGACCTTTATCACATGTCGCTTGTTAGACCTGCTTGCATACACCTCTTGCCCTTTTTTCTACAAAGAGGAAGAGGAATCACATAAACCGTATCAGCACCACTAATTAATCACTAAAACAAATAGAACTAATAAAATAATCATTGCCACTAATTAAAGCATGTCCGAAAACAACTTTCAAAATTAAAAATTCCAATATTTCCATATCAAATTTGAACGAAACACGCAAAAGTTAGTCATCCTAGCTTCATTTGATCCACATCAATGTTGAATAAAACTTTAATTACTTATTAGGTTCCTGTACCTCTGCAATCTTTACGTTTTAGTCCCTAAACCTAAAACTACTTGTTTAAGTCCCAGTCATACAAAACCATAGGGACAAAATGTGTGTAGAGACTGCAATGAATTGAAATATGTGCATGTAGAGGCTACTACGAGTAGCTTTTATGTATATAGAGACTAAGTAGTAAAGATTGTGTAAGTACGGAAACTAAGTGAATAATTAAACCTTGAATTAACCTGCATCCAAACACACATTCAATTGATCGCTAATCAACACACCTCTAATTGATTAATTGCTAAACCAAATCACAAACACTAAAGAATCTCTCATTAATCTACAATATAAGAACCACACAAACCATAACAGCAGCACAAATCGGTTAAATAATCGCTCAAACAAGTTGAAACCAGACTCACCGTTTTGCACACAAACTCTTCCCTGATGTCCTTCTCTGTTATAATCGCAGCGGAAAAGCCAAGCACAACAACGTGAATTGACTCTTGCGTAAGCTTAACCACCTTCCCTTCTGAAACCAACCAAACAAACCCTATCAATTGACGCGAGGCATTGATTTTTCACTAATTTATTTGCTGGACTAAAAAAAGGCAGGGAAGAAGAAATACCTAAAAGCGTGTTTGGCTTGGGACAAAACAGCAACAAATTGGCCTTGAGTTTGACGCCGAGGTAAGGGTGAACGCCGGGGAGGATCTTAGCGCACGTGTCAAGCGAGTTAACATCGTAGGCCAAAACGACACCGCCGACAATTTCGCTGAACCTGCAATAGAAGAAGTTAAAGATAAAAACGACGACAATGATTGTGACGTTTTGTTAGGGTTTGGTTTTGGTTTGGAGGCGCGTACGTGAAAAGCAAGGAACTGAGTTCGCGGAGAACGGCTTTGGAAACTTGATTGCTCTTTGAAGGGTGAATGTATACTGTTAAGTTCGCTTTCGAGACCTTCAACCATTCCATTGACGACTGTGCTCCACGCGCCACCGAGCTCGGGTGATGAAGTGACACCGTTGTTTGGCTACGAAGGGAGTGAAGAGAAGAAGAAACGGTGGGGAATTAGGTTTAAATACTTCTTAGTACCGAAAATACCCCTAACTCCCTCTCTTGGGTTGACTAATTTGACCTAATTGAAAATGTAAATTGCGTTAAATAGAACATAAAATAAATAAGTAAAAACTGGGGTGAGTAAAGTAGAACAAAGAGGGAAACAAACTGAATATAAATATTTCAAAAACTAGGGTGAATAATTGTTTTCATCTTATTTTCGAATACTTACCCTAAAGAATCATTTAAAAGATAATTTCAGTCCATTTATATTAAAAACTAGGGGGAAAACTTGTTTTCATTTAAAAAATATAAAAAAACACTGAGAAGCAAACATATTTCTTAAATTATTTTTTTGCTAAAATATTCTATTATCATAATCTAAACAATTATAACATTAATTATGTTGCCCTGTAATCCGTAATAGATACCTGATATATGATATGATAGAATTATAATTCATTGTCGTATATTTTGTTAATTAAATTGTATTAAAAATTAGTAATTTTAAATATATTGTTTTCTATTTTTCATAATAACAAACACAGAACACTAAAAAGAACATCTAAGCTAAAACTAAATATAAAAAAAAGTACATGTGGTTTAAATATAAAATAGGTTAAAGTGTTATAATTCACTAATATTTCATATAAAATAATAGATATTTATGTACTTTAATTGATAAGATAATTATAATTTAATTTCTAATTTAAGAATTTGAATATTTTTATGTATTTTTAAATTATAAGATGAGTATGAACAATCTATTCTTAAATTTGTGTTAATTTTGAGAATATAGAAAAAAAAACTAAAGCATAATGGAAAAGACAATGAGAAAAATCAAAGTTAGAGCATTAAAAACTCGTCAAAAACTCGCTTAAGCAGGTTCACTTTGGTAAAGTTTGACTTTTTTTCGTAAAACTTGTTTAAACAAGTAATGTTTTGCTTAAGTGAGATGTCACTTAATAAAACTCAATTAGGTTAAATAGGAAGCATGAGGCATAATCATAAACATCATTAGGAGGAACCAAAAGAAATATTTTTTTAAATAAGACAACCGCTAAAAAAGATTACAACAAAAGCAAGTTATAATTGATTCCCAACGTCGCCTTAATCGATTATGTGCCTTCAAATAACAACCGCACAACACAAAATCCAACCATCTTCAATTATGGGAGGACCAACATAAACAACATAATCAATTATACTTAAAAATATAATCCATTATGTATGAATCATAATCTATTATGTATTTATTTAAGCATATTCAATTATGTTGGTGCCTCCTAGTCAATTATTTTTTATACCAAAACACGACCATTGCGCCTAAATCCAATATGAAGCATACAGTCATCAACCACAACACAAATTTCAACCATTTTTTCTATCAACAACATCCTTTATACATGTTCAAATGAATTGAAAGCTTACTTGTTTGATTTTCACATGAACACACAAAGGACATAGTTTTTTCAACACGACAACAATTTCACACTCTAACCAACCCACTAGCAAAACACAATCCACCCAAACTACCACCAAACTCCGCCAACAAATGAAGCAACCAACACAACCATCACAAACTTACACGAAACCAACAAACCACCACACTAAAATTATGCAAATAAAGAAATGCAACTCATGATAAGAAACCAAGTAAGAAGGGACAACGGAGTATTGGTTGTGAAATAAAAGGATTTGTTCACACATTTTCAATACAATTTTCAAACAACTTTGTAAGTTCACCATGTTACTAGTCATTGGTAAAAGATTATTTGCCATGCATAATGATCAAAACCTTAAAGGAATAAAAACTTACGAATTCTACAATAATATGGAGAAAGTAAGTGTAAAACCTTAAAGAACCTATTGTCCAATTGTATTCTTGTGTTTTTCTTCTTACACATGAGAGAGTGACAAAAAAATGATTTTCTTCCACATTTCCGTCTTTTATTTTCTTCTCAAAAGAGTTGAAACAAACAACACTAATGTATCTCTTTCTGTCTATCTGAAAAGTACACAACTAAAAACAAACACAATATTAATATTTAAGTAATGAAAAATTAAAAATATGGTAGTTGAGGCTTGAAGGATAAAGAAAACCACTTTAAACTCGTAGAATACAAATATATAATAACGACTACAAATAGAAAGATGAAATAAAAAGTTCGTTAACACGTATGATTAATAACAATAATACATAAATTATATCTACATTTTATAGGAATTAAAATAATACAAAAATTCCAAAAGTGTTTGTATTCTTAAAGATTAAAATAGAAATTTACTCATAATTTAATTTAAAATATTGAATTTCTATTTAAAAGTATTATTTCATACCGGACAAAATGAATTTCACGGTGAACTAAAAAAAATCATGCTATACATATTACTTTGTAAATTTCAACAAGTTTATTATTTGTTTATTGGATAATAATGTAAAAATATTTTTTATACATGTAAGATAAAAAAACTTTTAAATTATAAGAGATTAAAAAAATTCTTAAAAACGTTACTTTACACTCCCAAATGTCCGATATGATCCAAGTCGGATGTGTTCTTTTTTGGTCTAAATTGTGGGAAGACATTTATTAAATTAACCAAATTTTTTTGGAACATTTATTATAAACTCTCACATAATTATATTAGTTTAATAATCCTGATGTTCTTACTGATTTAAGCGTCGAAGTATTTTCTACAAGTCCCTAAAGATTAAATCACTAGAGTTTGAAGAGAGACTAATCAGAAAACACTTAGATTCCAATGATCTTGTCTCGATAAGACACTTTCTTTTAAAACACATTTTAATTTATATAAAAAAAAATTTAAAAATATTTGGATGTTCGTGGTAAATTTTTCTAAAATAATTATTTGTATTTCATATAATAGTAAAACACAAATTTATGCATTTTGAAGTAAATTTACTATCCATTAATATATTTCAAAAATATATTTTAATAAATTAACTATCCATTAATAATCTATTAAATTAAAAAATGTTGTCTATCAAGTGCAATTTCAAGATGAAAGGTAAATTGTAACGAAAGACAAAACCGAAAAACCAGCCTTTCAAAATTTCCCGCCAAAAGAATGAGAATTGCAGAGATATCCTCGCCGGAGCTCCGGCCACTCCAACGAGAGACGGAGGCTAACAATCGTAGCCTATCCCATATCGAAGCAATTGTCAAGCAACTCGAAACGCTCACCGCCGACAAACCACCGCCGGAAACTACTACCTACGATCTCAGGCAATGTCTGACTCAGCTGAGTCAATTCACTCCGTTTTCGAATTCGTTGAAGCTTCAGATCTGGAAGCTCAGCTACCGCCTCTGGAACGCATGCGTCGACATCTCCAACACCACCGCCATCCGTTCCTCATCAGCTACTACCGAAAACCAAGCCGAACTCCGACACATCGCCGCCGACCTCCTCTCTATCGCCGGAGAAGTAGCCGGTGTTCCCTCTCCTGCGATAAAATCGGCGTCGTTCTACCACAAGACCGGTCTAATATGGCACAACCTCCGAAAATTTGATCTCGCTGCGAAGTGCTTCGAGCGCGCCACTGATATGGTCTCGAAGCTTGACATCAATTCAATCGTCGACGCTGGAGAGAGAAGACTGTTGCTGGATCTGAACCTGGCTCGGTCCCGAACAGCGTGGGAGATTCGGGACCCGAGCCTGTCAGTGGCGCTGCTTAACCGGAGCAAGAGCTTCCTCTTCGGTTCGTGCGACCACTACGCGGATCTCGCGAAGCAGTTCATGGCGTTTGGAAAACGCGCGCTGTTGAACAGTGGCGCGGACGCGAATCGCGAGGCGCTGAAGCTAATGAACGAGGCGTTGGAAACTTGCGAGAAGGGATTCGATACAGCGCGAACACGGGAAGAGAAGGTAGAGATCCGAGGGTTGAGGTGGAAGACGCTTAGGTTTATCGCAGCGATTCATTTGCAGAAAGAGGAATATGAGAGTGTGATCAAGTGTGTGAAGGTTTTGAGAGACTCGAATGATGGCGGTGACGAGCATCCGAGTCTTTCGGTGTTGGCGATGAAGGCGTGGTTAGGGTTGGGGAGGCACGGTGAGGCGGAGAGGGAGCTGCGGGGTATGGTGATTGACAGGGGGATTCCGGAGGGGGTTTGGGTGTCGGCGGTGGAGGCGTATTTTGCGGCGGCAGGGACAGCTGGAGCGGAGACGGCGAAGGGGGTGTTCTTGGGGCTGTTGGGAAGGTGTCATATTAGTGCTGGCGCGGCGGTGAGGGTGGCACATAGGGTGGCGGGTGGTGGCGGGGAAGGGGGGAGAGTGAGGGCTAAGGTCGTTGCCGAACTTGTGTCTGATGAGAGGGTGGTGGCTCTCTTTGCAGGACAAGATGCTGCTAAGGATAGAGTGGCAATGCATGCTGTTCTATGGAATTGGTATAGCTTCCTGAATCTTTCATTCCTAATTTGCTTTGAATACTAAAGTTTGTGAGTTTTGCAATGTGACACGGTGGGGTGTGCAAACTTCAAATTTAGAACAGTTTGTCTATGTTATCTTTCTGTTTTATCTTCTTAAATGTATTCTTAAGAAAATATTTAGTGAGTATGGTTGAATATAATGGAATAGAAGTTATTGTTGGTAGTCAAATTGCCAACTAAGTGCGATAGCTTCGTGGTTGAACTAATGTTAAAGGACATAAAGACACCATGGCATTGGAGATTAGGAAGTAGTTGTTCACCTAGTGGTTAATTAGGGTATGAATTTTTGTTCGAAGAGGTGACCCCGTTTCATGCTTGATTTCACTTCAAGCATGATTGCCTTTATGTTGAGTACCTACAAAGTCAAAATAGGAACATAAGCAACTTCTTATACTCTGATTCTTAGATGTGATATTTTATGGCTAAATTATTATTGATTTTACCTTGGTAAAAATAAAATGCACATGCTGTGGGGTTTACCGTTTGCCTGATCCAGATTTGCGTTCCGTAACGTTTTGCATTAACTAGGAAGTTCTCTCCAAATGAAGCTACTGATCTCAATATTTTAATGTGATTTGCAGTGGTGCCGATAATTTTCAAACAAAAGATTATGAGACCAGTGCGGAACTCTTTGAAAAATCAATGCTATATATTGCACATGATACAGAGAACAGAATTCTTCGAGCTAAGGGCTATAGAGTTCTGTGTCTCTGCCACCTTGGTCTCCTGCAGCTGGATCGTGCCCAAGAATACATCAACGAGGCTGGAAAGGTATTGTTATTGACAGAGTTTTGAATTTGTTGCACTAATTTTTCAGTCAAATATGAAATATTATCAATGTTTTTGTATCTCTGCAGCTCGAGCCTAACGTTGTCTGTGCTTTTCTTAAGGTACACTTTCTTCTCACCGAGTGTGTGTTGGTGCTTTAGTATCCGTATGTATATAAAACATCATATAATTTATAAGGCTATCCCTTGAATTCATGTTGAACTATCCAAAATCACATTGAAATATGATTAATAATCGTGTGTTGGTGCTTGTTTGTATCCATATGCATACATCACACATCATACAAATTTATAATGCTATCCTACACGTTTGGAATTATGTTAAATAATAAAAAACATTTTAAAATATCAGCTAACTTAATATTGGGTGAATTGATACAAGTTCAAAATTGAATTTTACTTAACAAATCTTAACTAGTTGTCTTGTTTTACTAACTTGATAGAATAAAAACATTCAAACATAATATATTTAATTCAAGATCTATTCTAATTAAAATTAATTTTGCTTTAAGCTGGTTGAAACTAACCCCACTTGCATCTCATTAGGATTATAGAAACACGTTTGCAACAGAAATGACATGTGAACTTACATTGACATTTACTTGTTTTAACTCAGTTCAAAATTTATCTCCAAAAGAATGACCACCAAGGTGCTATTGATCAAATAGAAGCCATGACAACGTGCCTTGACTTTCAACCAGATTTTCTCTCACTTTCAGCGCATGAAGCTGTTGCATGTCATGCTCTACCTGTTGCTGTTGCCTCTCTATCAAGTATGCTAAACTTCTACGCTTCAGGAAAGTCCATGCCCACAGCCGAAGTAACAGTTGTGCGCACCTTGCTGACAGTCCTCTCTCAAGAACCAGGTAACGAGCAGCAAGTTATCAAATTCTTAAAACATGCCCATTCTCGAGCATCAGAGATTGGTCCCGATTTCTTCTTTGGGAAAGAGGATGTTGGCAGACGGGAACGGAATTGGTTTGCTATGACTTCATGGAACTATGGTACAAAAACGGGACAGGATAAGAATTATGAATTATCAGCTGAGTTCTTAAAACTGGCATCTGATTTTTATGCCCTAGTTGAGGGGTCCGATGATGAGAACAATGTCATGGTTTGTAAATCGTTAGTGCTTTCTGTATCATCAATGATAGCTTTAGAGTTTGAAAGGAAGACTCCAATGTCAGAAACTGAAGTCAAGCAAGCTTTACACTTGCTAGATAGAGCAGGGCAGGTATGAACATGTAGCACCAAATTCATTTTGCTTGATGCATTTGTCTTTTAGATTGTCATGATGCATAAAATATGGTATCGAAGTAATTTTTTTAGGTTATATTTTAGTTTTCAATCCCCTTGAACATTTTCTTGCTCCCATTTTGTGTGGATGCAGATGCTAAAATCAAATATGGCCAGGAGCTCAGTTAACAATGACCAAAGTAATACCATTGAGCCTGAACTTTTTTTCATATACACTTTCTGTGCTTATGATATACAAGGCAGGCTGAATGACCCAGGGTCACAATTTCTCAATGTGAGAAACTTTGCCAGTTCAAAGGCTTGCAAACCCCATCACCTCCTCCAAATTGGTCTCTCTGCCTCACAGGCACCACGGTTGAATCACGAAGTAGCCTCCTTTGCTTTAAATGAATGCCTCTCATCTTTCCTATCATCACCAGTTCCAGATTATCCAAATGTTGCTCTTGTGATGCGCAAGCTTATATCCATGGCTAGCGTTTACAAGGGTGATACTGATGATGATCTTGTGTATGGCATGTACAGGCAAGCCTATAGGATAATGGTTGGTTTAAAGGAAGATGAATATCCAATTGAAGAAGGAAAGTGGCTTGCCATGACTGCATGGAACCGAGCAGCAGTGCCAGTGAAGTTGGGCCAGATTGAAGCAGGGAAGAAATGGATGACTGTTGGCTTGGACATTGCAAAGCATGTTCCAGGCATGGAAGCTTACAAAGCATGCATGGAAGAAGTCCTAGGTAATTTGAATAAAGAACCTTGATACGCATGAATCTCAAATACGGTTTCTAGAAGTATAGAATTCATACATCTTGTACAGGAAATAAGTTCAGAAAAGTGTATATTGTAGAAAACATCTGGTATTGAATTTCGTTTTGGTAATTTTCTGTAAGTTTTACAAGAGCAGGTTTCAAGTACTTCTATTCTTCTGTAAAAAAAAGCTACTCCCATTCAAATCTTGGGGTTTTCTTTTCTGGGTTTCCATATTATTCAAAGTGTGTATCTGTATGTTTAAATGTTGAGTCGAAACACTGGACTTTCTAGATCCAAATAGATGTTTTATAGTTTATTGGTTTAGATACAAGTGAAAGTTTTTCTTCAACTGCCGAACTATTAATTTTCATTAATATTAACAAATTTTGTTGTTGATGTGAAATACGATTTCTTTTGTTAATATCAGTATATTATTTTCAATTGAAGTTGCTTAAGGTTGTTTTTTAACAATCTTCATCAAAATATAATTTAAAATTATTTTTCAATCAATATTGACATTAATATTTTTTGATATAGGACATTTTATCATTTAATAAAGCAATTCCTCAATTAATAAAATCAAAATTGATTAGATATGTTCCTATATAGAACAAAACTATTTCTCAATTGTTGTGTTTACTGATAATTAGTAATTGAAATATTTTCTTCAAATAAAAATTTAAAATCCTAAAATTTTGAATTTTTTATTCAAATAAATTTTTTTAAAAATAAAAACATAATATATATGTATATATTATAAT